>Ga0214480_100494_pt1 | contig 19855 bp, 15 predicted proteins | sample M1_20Mar14CPVII9_3_FD_165042 | JGI IMG/M metagenome (GOLD analysis project Ga0214480, IMG submission 165042) | Marine eukaryotic communities from Monterey Bay, California, United States - M1_20Mar14CPVII9sort6BwellE17 | ecosystem: Environmental > Aquatic > Marine > Unclassified | place: USA... | reverse complement strand
TGGAAAGGTTGCCTTCGTCGTCGATGGGAATGAGGTTGGACGTGCCGTGCCGGGGAATTCGTTTGGAGAACTAGCCCTGCTTTATAATGCACCCCGTGCCGCAACTTGTATGGCCGTGGATGGGACGGCGGGATTATGGCGTGTCGATCAGATGACATTCCGTAAATTGTTGGCCACACATACCATCCAAAATGATAATCAAACAAAGGATGTGTTGAAGAGAGTTCCATTCCTTAGTGATTTGGATGATGAGTTCATCCATAGGATTGCAGATGCTCTCACGACGGTATATTATGATGCTGGGGAGAAGATATTCGAGAGGGGTAGCGAGGGAAGTGTATTTTATGTCATTCGGGAGGGTAAGGTGGAATATGAGCATAGAAAACGGGGTATTAAAGTATTGGGACCGGGGGATTACTTTGGGGAGCAAGCAATTGTCAAGAATGAGCCAAGGAAGGCTGATGCCACTGCCACTAGGGATACAATTGCTCTTGCCTTATCAAGAGAGGTATTTGAGAAGGTGCTTGGACCATTGTCGGAAGTTATTGCCAGATCGAATGATCGTCGGTTGTTACGCAGTGTGCCTCTCTTTGCCAATTCAGATATAGAAAACTTCGAAATTGAGTTGTTGGGGGCATTGATTGATGAGGTTAAGTATCCAGCTGAGAGAGAGATTTTGTCCGAGGGTGATTATGTTGATGCTCCAGCACTTTTCCTCGTAAGATCGGGAGTATTGGAGGCATTTACAGATGATGGGGAGAGTAGAATTCTCAAGTCAGGCACCTTCTTCGGAGAGGATACCCTTATGCCTGATGAAGAGCAGAAATTCGGAGGAAAGGGAGGGATGAAACAGAGTAAAGAAACTGTAGAAGTATTGGAGGACTGTGTCCTTGGGAAACTAACCCTTGCCAATATTGACAGTGTTATATTGAATCTTAACCGCATGGGTAACAAGAAGGGTGGACAGGGTAGGGATACACTTGATCATTCTATTGATATCTTCAAGTTAGAACGTCACACACTCCTTGGTGCAGGTACCTTTGGTCAAGTATGGCTTGCATCGGATAAAAAGAGTGGTAAAGCCTACGCTCTTAAGGTTCAAATCAAACGAGAGCTCATCGATCATCACCAGGCTGAGGGTGTATGTCGTGAGCGTGAGGTCATGTCCAAGATTGATAACCCATTCGTTATCAAGCTTGTTAATACATGCCAAGACAATCAAAGTGTGTTCATGTTACTGAATCTCGTCCAGGGAGGAGAGTTGTTCAATGTTATGCACAATGAAGAACGAGACTGTATCCCTGAAAAAGAGGTGAAATTCTACGCCGCCGGTATCCTTGAAGGACTAGCCTACATGCACCGACGACGAATCATCTACCGTGATCTTAAACCCGAGAATGTTCTTATTGATGACCTTGGATACACAGTTATTGTTGATCTGGGTTTTGCCAAGGTAGTTGATGACAAGACCTTCACCCTATGTGGCACTCCGCTTTATCTTGCACCCGAGGTAATTCTATCTCGTGGTCATGACAAAGGAGCCGACTATTGGTCCCTTGGATGTCTCATGTATGAAATGATTCTCGGTCAAACACCATTCTACGACCACAACATTGATCAGATTACGTTATTCAAGCGAATTGTTCACGGTAGATATCGATTCCCATCACATTCCTTCTCCAAGGAGGCACAGGATCTTATATCCGGAATGCTTGCCAATAAGTTGACACAACGATTAGGCTGTCTGGCTCAAGCGGAGAGGGATATAAAGGACCATCCCTTCATGGAGGATATTAACTGGGGTAAACTGGGGAAGAGAATGGCGAAGGCACCATGGGTACCGCAACTAAGAGATCCATTGGATGCTAGTTGCTTTGAGAGTTGGGATCATTTAGATGATAAGGAAACGACAGGGGACTACAAGCAATTAAGCAAGAAGGAACAGGCTATCTTTACAGAATTTTAGAGAGAATAGAGATGCCCCGGGGGGAGAGCAGCATAATCTTGTGGTCTTAATTCCTGTGAGGTTTTGTTGCTTGATAGTTTTGACGCTTCTTGGCTATTATTGGCAACTTATTGTGTAGTCTAGGTAAACAATAATGTGGATAATTTGGATAGAGAGGCAGTATCTTACTACTAGTTCTATCTTAGATTTCTTAGGCTTCACAGATCGGTCTTGGTCCCAAGCTCATAATCTTCTCATTCTCTTCCTCGGACACTACCTTGCTAGCATGTCGATTACCTCCATTTGGTCCACGTCTCTCTATATACCTCCAGTTCGTTCCGAACATACTTGTTAGGATGTTATCATACTCACACGGTACTTGAATAGTAGTAAAGTAGAACTGAACATCCATGAAACAATCAAAGCTTGTCTTGAGGATTGATGCTAGTTGAGATTCATCGTCCTTGTTGAACTGTAAATATAAGAGATAGGTTTATATGTGAGTGTTATGATGAAGTAACCATGATCAACAAAAAGGTTGATCAACTTACATTACTCTCATTGATCCTCTCATCAGTATCAATAAGCCGATAATCACCTCCCTCCTCATTCCATCGTAACGAATCAACAACATGCACATCATGATTCGTCTTGGCAAGATCACACCGTGGATAGAAGTATGTACCACTATCACGATATTGATATACGGATGTAGCATGCATTCGAAACTTGTCACCACCATATCGTTTCGATGTACAACGGAACATGGCGCCAAAGTATTTATAGGGTGTTTGAGTTACTGGTTCTAATCCATGCCAATTGACATACTTTAGATAAGTTGGTTCAAGTTGTAGGAGGAAGTCGTCACCTAGGTATCCTTGTTTCTTCCCTGTATTAGTCTTCTTGAATGTGTTATATAAGTGAAGTAAGTCTTCATATACTACACCTAGATCTGCATCGACACCTTCTGTTGGTAGGAATCCTACATATTATGTATTGAGAGATCATTGGGCAGATGAGATATGAGTCGAACGAGGAGCATGAATGGATACTGCAAGCAATATGCAAAAAGATATACTCACCTCCATGTCGAATAATACCAAGTAAGAAACCATTCCGTGGAAAGACACGAATGTTATGCTTAGTATACATTTCCTTGATGAAGGTTGATATGTTTATGATATCCTGTTCCTTCACACAGGCTTTCTTGGCATATCGATATGTAAATTCTGGTAATGACGGCCGCGTAGGAAGATCGTCTTGGGGAGTATTAGATGATGAACGTTCAATTGCTTGATTTGATTGTTCATTGAATGATATTATATCCTGTAGGTGTAAATTGATATGAGAGTGGAGAGGTGAAGTGTATACACATCGATAGAGAAGTGGAGACGATATTGATGAGCGAGGACGCCAGAAGACGATCATGTCGCAGAGATACCAACACAGAGACCGCACATCGATCATTATAAGCACTAAGATCTAACAACATACCTTAGCACGAGATACAACTAACCCCCTTTGTCTCCTTCTCTTCTTCCTTTGTTGTTGTCTATGATGTTTAATAGTAGTACCGTGTGTGGCACGGAGTAAACGATTTTGATCGGATCTACTTTGCGCCGCATTCCGCGCAGTGGATGATGAATAGAACCGTATGAGTATGAGCCCTATTGATAGTAGGATGCATGAATGGAGTAGCTTATGCATTGCAAGTACTATTGATAGAGATGATTTGCTCTGAGCTATCGATATTATCGAGCTCTCTAATTGTTGCATTTCCATAATGACCGAGGGTCGTAATTTATGACCTTGAAATCTGCCTTGAAAATTTGCTTCAATGACCGCGACACTTAAACATGCCTAACGCTTTGCAAGTATTTGACGCTAATAATACACACCATATTGACACTAACCATACAATTCTCTAAGAGAGATAATAACAATATAATGGAAGATATGATAGGGCACGGAGGCAGAGGAGATTATCCGAAGAGGAAACAAAAGCATCTCAATCTCAACTTAGCTGAGTATCTTGTGAATGGGTTAGAATTAGAGACGACAGAGAGGAGCAATGGCAATAGTAATAGTAATCATGATAGCTGTTCGAACAGTATACATTCCGCACCTCCTGCAGGAATTATGAGACAACACAATATCAACAATAACACTGCTAGCCGTCGTAGCAATTCATTCACTGATCATAATACTTCAGCAGTAGGCCAGTGGTGCAGTGTTCTATCCGACTTATCCGACTTAGACGACGATGACGACGAAGATGAGAATCAAACTCATTTGGGTAGCTTAGCTGGAGTTAGCGTCTATGTTCCACATGTTCAACGACAGTATCGCCGAAGTAGAAGAGCACTCAATTCCACATACATGCTACCACTTCTCATAATACTCGTTGGTACGGCCATAACCCTATGTCATCTTCGATATCATCATTTACATAGCCTTTACAATTCAACACAAGAACCATCCGAACAATCTCTACAAAAGATGGGGCTAAGCAGTAGAATAGTACAAGATAATATCTTTCACCTCATGATTGCAACCATTATGCTTGCTATTTGTATTCTTGCCAAGAGATTGATCTTCTTTCGGCAGCAACAGAGGAGAGACAATAAGGAAGCCTTGAAGTCATCAATATCATGTACTGAGACTGTTGACAATATTGCTTGATAATATTGATAAAGTAACTAATCATTTTAATTCTACATCTCTAATTTATCTATGTTATGATAAACGGTTGTATCATCATTCGATAAAGGACAAATCTTCTTAATCAACTGATGGTTGGATTTGTCTGAGTCTCTAAACGGGCGTACAGCATTCGACTCCACATATCAACAGGTCCTGGCAAACAAAAGTGTGATCCATCAAAGGTAGCATCTCCTCTTGCAAGCATCAATGGTGATGTATCTAATATCTGGAAGGATCGTTGGTTACTGCTCTTAAGCAGAGTAGAAAATGCTATTAGATTTTGATCTGGCTGCTCGGGCATATTACCACCGTATGTTTCCCACTGAGCATACATATCTGGTGCAGTGTTGCCTGCCGTAAAGTCAGTATCCCAATCTCCATATCCTCGAAGGAAGTGTCGGACTGATGTGGTTCGAAAGAAGATGTTGTCATCTGGTATAGCCCCAAAGTCAAATGACAGGGCATCGTTTAATATCTTTTCATACTTTGTCTTCCAATTCTCTCCATTCTTTAATCCAACATGATGCCCGAAGTTGAAAACTAGTACATCATTTGCAGTGGCATCCGTAAGCATTTGTTGTATATCTTTTCTCTGCCTCCTAAGCTCGTTTGTGCATCGTTTCCACCTGACCTTTTCGTTTACTTCTTCGTCAGACAAGCCTAACACATGCATAAGTTCACACTTCATTGTTTGATACCATTGCCTTGTGAGACTGTCTCCAATTAGGAAGATCGTTCTTGATTTGATTACATTATTTAACCTTGTACGATATTCTTCTATGTTGTCGTTAGGCATGACATCATAGAGAGGATGATTCGATTGCCATGTGAATTGATCGTCAGCAGCCAATATCCCAGGGCTGTTGAAAATTGTATGTCTATATTCAGCAGTGCTATTCCTCTTAAGATTTGATTCAACACTGTGGCAGTTGCCTTGGAACTCTCTATCTAAGCAATGCAAATGGTCTGAACTAATAATAGTCTGGGTATAACTTGGTTTTTCCCAGGTTCCAGCCGAGCTGGCTGGGTATACAGATGTATGTATCTTTGTATAAAAGTCAAGGAAATCCTGGGAAGTGACGGGTAATGGTACATCATTATCAGGCGGATCAGGAGTGGGTACTTTCCATTCAGTTGAGTGGGCATACTGGTGTGGAAGGAAACAGTTAGTTGTAGTGAGAAGAAAAAGTGAATGGTATCCTCCACGAAAAAGTGAGCATATCATATGCACAAAGGCATCCAACTCTTACCTTGGCCTGTGGGTTTCCCCATGCTATCTTTGTATCCTTTTCTATTGTTGGAGCTTCGCCTTGTTGTACCATTTGGATGTCATTCACTTTCATTCGGTATGTTCGAACAAAGCGGCCAAAATTAGCATTGTATTCTCCAACAAACAAACCACTTCGGATGAGAATAGTCAAATCTGTGATACTTGCAATGATTCGAGTGTACAGGTCTTTACACTTGTCTGGGTATCTATGCAGCCACTGATTGTGATATCCTTCTTCCAATACTGCACCAAAAGAAAACTGAAACTTTACACACTCGTGTCCTTCCAAGTAAACAAGCCCATTATCATCTTTTGGCAACTCCTCAATCTCTTTACCAACTTCCTCTGGGTCGTCTGTAGCAATATAGACAGAGTGTTCTCCACACATATCATGAAACTGTGTCAGATAGTGTTTAAATGGGATGTAATTCTTACTCGGGGCAGAATCCACTGCATGATCCTTCCAGTAGGCATTTACAAACGCCTTTGACTCTCTATTGACTTTGTCACCGCGTCTCACATGAATTGAGGAATAAAAATTGCCATCAATTGTTGCTAAGGGCATATTGTTCTCTTTTACATAGTTCTCGACATCTCGACTAATCCACGGTTGGAAACGAATGAGTTCTGACCTTGCCGTTAGTGCACTGATATAGTCCCATATATCTTCTTCTTCTGTCATAGACGAGAAGAGCAGAGCTTCTTCATGGCTTGCACCTAATCTAAGTGCCCAGCGGTAGGCGGCATCAATAGACTCTTGTTGGGATCGATCAACCATTCGGTCCTTCACATGGTGATGAAAGTGTCTAATAGCAGTGACTCCGTTTACTACCATAACATTGCTTTGACGATTGTTATCACTTTGACAAGTAACTATGGGTGCTGGCTCAATAGAATGGTTCTCCTTCTTACTTGGGAGCTTTTTGCCAAGATTTGTGTCAGAACAGGGCATGGGACACTGTCGAGATAGCCACTCTGGTTGACTGAGAAGTCGAGAGAGAGAATTCGGGAAGGAATCATTGCCCATGAGTTTTATGTGACCTCTTGCCAAGTTGACTGGTTCAAGCATCTCATCCTGATGTTGTTTAAGATGTTAGATGTAGGTTTAAGAAACAAACGGATGAAACATTCTAAGCACATCATGATCTAACTTACTGGACAGCCCATGTATTGACCCTTCCCCACCAACACAAGCGCCATGTCTAAATATGTAGCCATCCATGCCACTTGCAAGTATGTGTTGAGTTGGCTACCTATGCCGTGGCCACCGAAATCGTCTGTAAAATAAAGAATGACATTATCACAAGCCGCTTCTGCATCTATATTGAATGATTGGGCGTTGAGGAATGGAGTAGCTGGTTCCATCTCTGACGGCGGTAGGAAGGACTGAAATTGGCTGCCGACTTCTTCGACTAGTTCGTTCTGAACAGCTTGATTTGCAGTATCAGCTACAGTCCATTTGCTAGGCCAAGGATCAGTGAACACAGAGCTTAAAGCCCCAACGTCACTATCAGGAACTGAGCAGATATCGGGGTGGAGAGCTGTAAAAGATATAAGAGATTAGGACAACCTAAAACATATAATATAAGTCAAGGAATGAGAACGTACCATGCTCGTGAACGATCGGTGACTCATAGTAATCTCTATGATCACCTGCTCTACAAGTGCTTGTCTTTGGGTTGGTGTTAGGGATCCATCGATGGGTGCCTTTACTCAATACCGTATCTTGGATTAAACTAGTAAACCCTTGCTCAGAATTCTTTTGAACAATTTGTTCTGTGAATAAGTTGGCATCGAACACATTTGGACGTATCACAAAGAAGTCAGTGTGTACCTTTGCCCCGCGATTTCTGCAGTTGATGAGTAGTGCTGATACTGTTGGATCGACCATAGTCTGTCTTAAGAATGTATCATCACGAATCATAACATCGGGGTTCAACCTTATTACCCAATCATATCCATCAAAGAAGTTAGATTTCACAGCTTCATACATTGCCATGGCAGCACCTGTGTTATAGACCTCATTTTCTCTAAGGTATATTGTCAGGTGATGGCTTGCAAACGTATTATGCAATATACTGACTGCCTCCTTCCGTCTCTCCTGATCGGCGGGGTTGAGATATACAGCAACGTCTACCTGATACAGCAAGCTTGATCTAGCCAAAACATTTGGCCAGCAGTACTTTAAGAACATTTCTGAAATGATGGATCATAGCAAAGATAGGATTATATATGAGATACTAAGATATATAATAGGTAGACATACAAAACTTTAGATATTCTCTTACCATGTTGACTTGACATATGACTTGTAATGTAAAGAAGAACACGGCCATAGTCAGGGATTCCAATTGATGACGTTCCTTCTTGTGGACTAAAAGATATTGTACTTGGAACAGTAAATGTATCAAGTTGCTCAGGCTGCTCCACTTCAGTGCTGCCTGATAATACCGATGATGAAGGAGAGAGCAATGGTGGCGGCTGTGGTTGTTGTGGATGCATCTGAACAAACTGTTCCATTAATATAGGAGTTTGATAATGACAACTCACACTCTCTTCTCCACAGTATCCCCTCTTGCCCCGAGGATCAACTTGTACTAAACCATCTCTTGTCATACCGTAGTTTGTAACCATGTAACCAATCATCCAATCCGAATGCATGCAAAAGTATGGTCTTGATGCAAACTTGTAAAAGATATTAAATACTGAATCTCCCGGAGTATATACATCCAATTCGTGTGCTTTGTTTTGAGCAAGTTGTGTACATGCATTGATTGTGAATGGGTCCTGCTCGGCAGTCAGACTACCATCATCCTTGTTGCAAAAGATTGGACGACGTATCATTAACTCTATGGCAGCCTTATTCAAGTAGGTACCAAACCCTCCATGAGCTGCCTTGAATCCCCCGTATTTGCCGAGTTGAAAGACACTCCCGGCAGCAATGTAGGGATCCTCACTCGAAGAACTATTCTCGTTCATCATGAACTGCTTAACCTTGTTCAAATCCACAGAGGTATCATCATCAACAATCACTAGTATATCAGGTATACTCCTCTTCACTTTAACACCACCCTTACGACTACTGCTATACACAGCCTGCAACCAACCCAATACCTTGCCAACACGACGTTGTGCACATATCCATCCACCACTATTGCCATGTCCAATGCCATATTCTTTAGCACCCATATTAGGTAATCGACATGTATTCACATAATCTAATCTCATAGATTCGTCAGATAGACCAAGTGTACAGGATGGATCAAAGTCTGTAGATTCGGTAAAGCCATAAAAGTTGCGAGTAATTGCAGCCCATGTTTGTAGTTGTGTAGTCATGTAATCAAATCTAGATTCAGATCCAATACTAACCACATCCACAATAATATCTCCTTCATTTAGTAGTACATTGTTATGATGTTTAATTGATGGATATGCATATTTGTATTGTTCAAGATATTCATGTTGCTCAATAGTCGGATGGTATTCTATGGGTGACGTGTTGGAGTGTATAACTTCAGATGTAGATTTAGGATCTACAAATTGTGATAGAGAAATGGTTGATCGAGTTGTCCTAGCTCTTCTTAACTGTCGATGCAATATTGATGATGATATGTCATAGCTACTATTAATATTATAATTGTTGTCATAATTTGATGTTGCTGAAAAGAATAATATCAAGCAAATGGCAGCGGTTGAGAAAAGGGTGTTAAGAATAAAGATTGTTGGCTTTGATTGTTGTATCATTTGTGTATTTAGGGCTTTTCTTCTTTTCTATATCAACTCGATTCTTTACAGAGAGATGACAATAGTCCAATGACCGATTCCCCTCCACTACTTTTTTCTAGGGTTGAATAGTATGTTTAAGCGATATTATCCATATCTAGCCAATGTACATGGATAAGACGAGGAAAGCGAGCTTAACAAATACTCTTATGCCATTGCAATGTTCTTGGTCGAGGAGTAGGTAGTGGTCAGTTGCCGCCTGCCATGACGATCAAGAGCCTCACTCTGAATCTAATATCAAGGATACCGGTCATTTTTCATTCTCCTCTTTGCAAATAGTACAATTATCTCCTCTTCGCAATCTTTAGACTAAAGCCGCCGAGGTATACCACTATCGGATATTCTACCTAACCTCTTTGTGAAACATATCCCAACTTTTATCCGTGACAGTCTATCTTATAATTTTACAAAATACCACAATACAAGCCCAATTTTGCATCACTTTCTCACTTACTACCCACCACCAAAAACAACATAATAAATATACTTTGTTACGCTCCCACTACCGTCATTTGATAATACTATCTGTTAGTATTAGGTAATCACACACTGTTATCCATGCAAATCCAGACCAACCTTTGTACGGTGGCTGCATTCTTCTTCTTATTTGCAGTGCTTTGTCTCTTGCAAAAGAATAATAATGACAATACTACAACAAAGCAGTCATTACGAAGAAGTTTACTTGGTACCATAATGCATCCAATGCAGCAACAACAACAGGGGGGATTAATCGATCCCCAATCTATAGTGTACAAACAACAACCAACACTCACAATCGCTACTACAGATGATATTGATATATATGAATATTCGTGGAATGGCGTTGCTATATACTACGACACCGCAAAGTCACTAATGCCAATCACAGACAAGGTCACTACTCATACGTATCAAATCATGTATGGAAAATTCCTTCTGCCGTATTATTCACGAAATCCAACTATGAAAATGCTTGAGATAGGACTTGGCTGTAATATGGGATATGGTCCTGGAGCATCTGTTGCTCTTTATAGAAAACTCTTCCCACAAGCAGAGATATGGGAAGCAGAGTATGACGGGGAATGTGTAGAATCAATAAGGGGTCAACTAGACGGTATTAACACGCTAGTAGGTGATCAGGGTAATGATGCTGTGCTAGATTCATGGATTGAACAGTCGGGGGGAAATTTTGATGTTGTTATTGATGATGGAGGACACCAAAACTGTCAGATTTGGCATTCTTTCCAAAAGCTCTGGCCAACTGTGAAATCGGGAGGGTTATACTTCATTGAAGACATGCAAGTAGCAAAGCATGGCGGCTACAGAAAGGCAACTACAGAAACATGCGATAGAAACTTGCTAGTACCTGAGAAATTGAAAGAGGTTTTTGATGATTTAATGTATGATAGAAAAAGAAAATCGGACATAGAATTCATGTTTTGTCAGAGTGAGGCATGTGTTCTTGGGAAGAAGTGAGTTACTTGGCCATTGAGATACCACTCAAGATGTTCGTCAATGGTAACTATGAATCATTAGACACTAGATAGAGAATAGAATGTTAAGGATAGGGGTGAGTCTTTATCTTAAATCATAATGTCTAATCTATTGACCAGCAATCAAGTAGAATCAGGACTTGTTCAAAAAATAGATATGTTGGTTCCGGTATCCTAGGGTATCCTTGCTAAAAGAAGTGACGATATGATTATGGTAGCTATTTCAATTTCAATTATCAATATTGTGGCGCAGCAGCTGCAAGCTTCGGTTTTCTATCTTCTTCGGAGTGGTTTTGGGGCTGCCGCGAGGCTTCAAAGAGTGGTCTATCTTCTTCGGAGTGGTTTTGGGGCTGCCGCGGGGCTTCAAAGAGTGGTCTCTCTTCTTTTGGTGTTGGTCATGTGACAGTAAGTGTGATCAGGATACCGGGGCTGAACATCATCATAGAATCTGTTTTTGGTTTGATATGGCCCTACAGCTCTAAGACTTCTCCGAAGCTTGGATAGAATTAATCCATGAAGTACTGTGTGATTTTGAGCTGCTAATTATGTTCAGATCCATAATGAGGAGATTTGAGGAGTATTGAAGTAACTTTTCGTTTGCTCTCCAAATTGGAATTTTATTCAATCGCTCCTTCTCCTTTGTTAATGTTAAAAAACCCTCTGATTATGGCTACTGGCCTCCTATGTTGCTGTAACCCACGAGAACATAGTAGTACCATGGCAAGCGTATTTGCCTTCTATCGATGTGCATTGGCTAGATATGGATAAGATCGCTTAAACATACTATAAACTCTCCACTTTACATATATATAAAAAATTAGGGGAGATATACTCGGTCATTGGACTGAATTGATATCTCTGTAAATCGTGTTGATACAGAAAAGAAGAGACCTACTACACAAAATGATACAACAATCAAAGCCAGCATTTTTTCTCTGTACCATCTTTTTGTCAACTGCTATTATATGCTTGATATTATTCTTTTCAGCAACATATTATGACAACAGTTATAATATTAATAGTAGCTATGACATACCATCATCAATATTGCATCGACAGTTAAGAAGAGCAGCTAGAACATCTCGATCAGCCATATCTCTATCACAATTTGTAGATCCTAAATCTACATCTGAAGTTATACATTCCAACACGTCGCCCATAGAATACCATCCAACTATTGAGCAACATGAATATCTTGAACAATATAAATATGCATATCCATCAATTAAACACCACAACAATGTACCAGAGGGACAAGAAATGGTTGTGGATGTGGTTAGTATTGGATCGGAATCTAGATTTGATTACATGACTTCTCAATTACAAACATGGGCTGCAACTTCTCGCAACTTTTATGGTTTTACTGAATCTACAGACTTTGATCCATCCTGTACTCTTGGTCTGTCAGACGAATCAGTGAGATTAGATTACGTCAATACATGTCGATTACCAAATGTAGGTACCAAAGAATATGGTATTGGACATGGCAATAGCGGGGGATGGATATGTGCACAACGTCGTGTTGGGAAGGCATTGGGCTGGTTACAGGCTGTGTATAGCAGTAGTCGTAAGGGCGGTGTCAAGGTGAAGAGGAGTATACCTGATATACTAGTGATTGTTGATGATGATACCTCTGTGGATTTAAACAAGGTTAAGCAGTTCATGATGACAAAAGAGAATAGTTCTTCGATTGAGGAGCCCTATATTGCTGCTGGGAGTGTGTTTCAACTTGGTAAATATGGGGGATTCAAGGCAGCTCATGGAGGGTTTGGTACCTACTTGAATAAGGCTGCCATAGAGTTAATGATACGTCGTCCAATCTTTTGCAACAAAGATGATAATGGGATATCGACAACTCCAGAAGAGGATCCATTCACAATCAATGCATGTGCACAACTTGCTCAGAATAAAGCACAAGAATTGCATGTTTACACTCCGGGGGATTCAGTATTCAATATCTTTTACAAGTTGGCATCAAGACCATACTTTTGTATGCATTCGGATTGGATGTTTGGCTTCATGATCACAAACTACAGTATGACGAAAGATGGATTAGTACAAGTTGATCCTCAGGGCAAGAGGGGATACTGCGGAGAAGAGAGTGTGAGTTGTCATTATCAAACTCCAGCATTAATGGAACAGTTTGTTCAGATGCATTCACAACAACCACAGCCGCCAGCATTGCTATCTCCTTCATCATCTGTATTATCAGATGCTAATATCGAGCAGCCATTAGCAAATGCAACATTGGAAGAGGAGACAATAAATTTCAATCCCCTGCGTATATGTGACCGCCCTACAAATCATGTTATGATGCAACATCCTAATGTCAATCAACCATGTCTAAGTATCACTCAAGACAAGCCTCTTCTACTACTTGAGGGGAGCATAGCCAGAGGACGTACAGGGAACAACCTCATGGAGCTCCTCCATGCCATACAACTCACGAAAGATCAAGATATTCAGCTAGGCATGATGAAACAAGCTTGGGCTATGAAATTAGTCACCAACTTATGGTTTGAGACTAACACCAACACATTCGATTATGAAATACTAGAAAGAACATTGTGTGTGAAAATCTTCGATACTCCCGAAGAGATTGAGGGATGGAATGTTGTGCATATGACCACACAAGAACTGTTTGTCTACCATTCACCTCTGTCTGTGTCCGATTACATGACAAGTCAATTAGATATATTTAGGAGACTGTTTCAGAGTATACTTTATACCGGCCAGGGTATCAACTTGGGAAGTTTCTCTACAAGTACTACCAGAGATATTTGCTCCGGTGTCAATGAACTCTTTCCCACACTCGAAGAAAGAAGTTCAGCAATATATACTGTCATACACTCACGGCATCGAGGCTATAAGAAAGTATCGAAGAAGACTGGATGTGACTTAACTGCGGCATTAGAGATGCAACCAGAGTATATTAAATCATTACTTCAGCCATTGGGTATGCTTGAGTATCCCATAGTATTGATTACAGACGGGGAGGACCCAAAAGTTCTTGAACGTCTTGCAGCCGATCCAGTCATTGGACGGCAATTACGAGTATTAGATAAGAGTTCTAGTACACTGGGAGGGGAGATGACCTTGGCAATCATGTCACAAGTTTTCATCGGCAATCCAGGCTCGTCACTGTCTGCCTTTATTGCAAAGGCACGGTCGAGCTTTGGTTTTGAACACAATATGATGTACATGGCAAAAGATTCAACGACTGGACAGTGGCAAAGCGTTTGTGATGATCAATGCCTATTCGATTATGACATTATGGGAGACCAAGCATAGTGTGTACTAAATCTTTACAATAAGACGCAATTATTCAAAAGAATGCTGAGCAAGGGTTTACTAGTTTATACTATTAGTCTGAGACTAATACCAAAGAGACCCCCCCCCCCCCCCCCCCCCCCCCCCCCCCCACAAACTACGGTTTCCAGTATACCAAACAAGGTGATGTCTTTGCAATCATACTAGCATCAAGTTGAAGTGTATTGGTAAAGAATTCATCAACGGCAGTACGACTTCCTTGCCAAGCACAGTAATCGTCAATAATTAATGCTCCTCCCGACTGCAAACGACTATACATGTATTCAAGCTCAACCTTTGTGCTTTCATACCAATCAGTATCTAATCTCAAAATGGCAATCTTTTCCGGCAATGCAGTAACTGGTAGCGTGTCTTCTACTTTGCCCGTAATGTAATGAAAGTTTTCATACGGATAGCCTGTATATCTTAGATTGTTCTGTACAACATCAATTGGACCGTAATTCCATTTATTATTCAACATTGTACCGTGTTTGTGATCGTTAACAATCTTCTTACTCTGTACTCCGGTCTGTAAATCGTTATATATCTTATTTGCTCGTGTACCATCCTTTACATCAGGCTCGGGCAATCCATCAAAGGTATCGAATAACCAAAAATGTCGTGTAATATCAGTTTTCATATTCTCGAACACCATTAACATCGTCATCCCTCCCATCCATACACCTGAAATTCATTGTTTGGTGTAGAGGAGATATATATATTAGAGTATCAAGTATATATGATATGTGTATGTACAACATATCAATGCAAGTAAAGCACAAACTTACCACACTCGACTATATCACCAATAATTTTCTTCTCATTAATTCGTTGTACAGCCTCTCTTGCAAATTTACGATGTTCAAGTGAAGTCATTGTCCACATTCCTATTAGTGCATCCTTACTTGTATCACTTCGACCATTTAATACTGATCTGACTAGTGATGTATCAAGTTGTTGTTGTTCTTCTTGAGGAAGAGGGGGAGGAGAATATTGAATGTCACTGCGTAGCTCAACACTTTTGGGATCGATTAGTAGTTGGCGGCGTATATTATTATTGTTGTTGTTACTTTGTTGCAACTCGTGTTTCGTCAATACTAGGAGACTAATAATACCAATGATACTACACCCAATCATAAGAACTGTAATCCCCAACATATTGTCGATAATTTGTGATGAAAGATACCTAAAGATACCTTATAGTCCTTATACTTGGCATACAGGGAGTCGGAGAACGTCGTAAGTGAAACTAACCCAAGCTACACAATAACCAATAGGTGATGATGATCGGGGGATATGATGGTTGTTAATAGCTTAATCCTCTTGACAACTTCTACCGTCGATAGACTGTATGTATTAGCTCTCTATCATCATATAAAAAGCCCCCATAGATTCTACATTCATTATTCTCTCAGCCGCCATTGAGCAATCTATAAGACGGCGCTCTAAAATTGAGTATACTAAAAAGTATCTTTAAAATTATGTGTATGATGTGCAATATTGCAATAGACTAATGACCAAAGCATAAGCATATACATCTCTAACCATCAATATACAGAGTACAATCTACAAATGATACAAAATATCAACAAATCCATAGTAGCTCTATGTATCGTTGCCGCCTTGGCGTTGGTAGTTATCGTTACTTATGATCTCTTATGATACATACAATCTCAACAACTACAAACAAGATCGTCGTCTATCCTCAAATCAAGTTAAGAATCTATCCTACGATCAAATTAAAGATAAGACCAACAACAACAATACCACGAAGAGGGATGTAGTATTAACTAGCTGGTTTCGATACAGACGAGATCCACAACGTCGTGTACAAGTATCAAAAGATATTGATTATATTAATAATATGTATGTATCAGCGACACATCTTAAAATACCAGTTATTATCTTTTACGATTGGTTATCTAACGAGTTCATCGAGAAGTATAGTAATGATTATATTACATTTAAGCGTGTTGAGCCTGATCGTCATTACAGTACAAATGACTTTCGTTTCATGCCATATCTAGAGTATATAATTCAAGAGGAGGAGAATTTAGATTCAGTATTAATGATTGACGCCTCTGATGTCTTCTTCAATTCCAATCCTTTTAAGTATATTCATGATCATGAGGATGAAGCTAATCAACTTTTTGTTAGTCATGATAATGGGAATACCTTTGGGTGGAATTCGTGGAGGGTAGACGTATGCTACGGTGAAGTGGCGCATTATTGGCCTCCTGGAAAACAACAATACAATGCTGGAGTATGGGGTGGCCAGAGACCTGCCGTTCGATGTGTTCTAGGTAAGTAGACGTGCAATTTCATCTTGTGTTTTGTTTCATAGTGCAAAGTACTCAATTGTCTACTCAACATTGTCTACTCATATCATACGTCACATGTTATATTAATACTCTGTTGTCTCTCTCTCTCTCCCATTTCTACATGTCACATCCTTTAGAATGTATTAATGATCAAATACAAAACCACATGCCGAAATCAAAGAATTGTAACATGCCTGTATTGAACTGGTGTCTTAATCATGGACCTTGCAATGCACAGATACATCCCGAGCCTCAATTTGTAAACCCTTGGAAGGGAGGCTGCCGCGAGAAGAAGTATCCCGTGGTTCATAACAAGTGTGATGTAAGTATAATGTGGGGGGTTTCATTCTTTTGCTGATTCTTTGTTTCATAAGATGTATACTTGTAACAAACACTGCTGACGCTACGTCCCTCTTAACTTATTCTTATCGTTAGGATTCAAAAAAAGGCCAATCACGTGTCGAGATTGTCAATAATGAGGTAGTTTTAGTCGATACGGGTATCAAGTTGAGCAAAGAAGAAGATAGATTGTACTGATAATGTTTAAATCTAAATACAACTATCATAAGTAGAAGTACAAAGTAGCTCTTTTCTCCCCACCACTTCTTATCAATTGGCGATCCAACTTGCAAGATGAGACAAAATGACCCGGACATTTGTCTCAAAGTCTATTTGCTAATTTAGCCAGATTATACCTAGGCGCTACAGGGTAGGGTGCTAACTTCCACAATCACAATAGAGAGGTGCTAGCATATCACGACTATCAATTATACTGCTGAGTTGGTCCATATATAGCTGTATACTAAGATTGATAAGACGCTAAAACTGTAGAGCTCTGAACCCTCAAAAAAGTAGAATGCGATCACAATTTGCAATAGCAATGATTAGTGACTATAAAGCTTACTCATAATATAAACAGTAGCCCCTCTCTAATCTCCTTTGCAATACTACAATCACATACAATAACAATGCCAAATATCAACAAATCAATCGTAGTCCTATGTATCATTGCCGCCTTGGCAGCTATAGGTCTTCTATCAACTAACAATAATTACGATACATATAATCTAAACAACTCCATCGATAAGAACAACATTAATCTTGATGACGAGGAAGATGACGAATTCTACCATCGACTATTATCAAACACAGAATATTTAGATTATATAGATTATTATAAAGGTAAATTTGATATACCAAAATGGTTAAAGAGACGTAACCTCGAATCACGAAGTGACGTGCATCAAATATTTGAGAACGTTATTACCACATCACAAAATGATAACACTCGTACACTACTAAATACTCCACAACAAGTACCACCATACAACCTCGAAAATGCAGTAGAAATAACTAAACAATTTAGTAACATGGTAGGTATATTACTATATAGACCAAGTCATGACGATTTTATATTATATTATAACATTAAACGACATGGTTGGGTTAGTGGGTGTGTTAAGTTAAGTATGGCATTTAAGCACTTTAGTATGATGTTACGACATGAATTTAAGGATAGGTTTAGGGGTGTCGAGAGTGATGAATTGGGTAAGTTTTATTGTTTTCTTATTAGGGTGTAATGTTTGGGGTGTATTGTGTGGATTGTACCTAGCAGATTATAATTGTAGCCCCCGAGGCGCGTTACGCCCAGAATCTTCAAGGCAATTCTCTAACCCCTTCTTCTCCCCTCATATCCAAACAACTTTAAACAAAACACAGTCATTGTAATTGGAGGCGGAGACTATCCACATCTACACCCAGATTGTCTAGAAAACTTTCCATACACATCACCTAAATGTTCCAAGAATGATACACCCATATTACAATTCGGGAGTGCATTTAGTTATGCACAGAGTTTGCCGAATATGATACCCATGCCCATGACTGCTACACACTTGCCGTGTCTTAGAGCGTATGGTGCATTTGGGAAAGTTTGTGCTGATTTTAGTCCAAAGGGACATGATGATGTGCCCGGGAAGTTGGTATTTGGTGATGAGTTTGATTTAAACTTTGAGGTAAGTTGTTATGGGGGGTTGGGACGGGTATTATGCGGAAGACTGACCTTGTACTAATCATTCTCTCTCCATCTCTCTCCCTTCCTCATACGAAACCACTCAGGATCTCATCCCTCAAGTTGTATGGCGGGGTACAGATTTCAATTACCTTGCTCATATTGAATCTCTCCGCAAGCCGAATCCTCAAGAAGATATTGTATCCTTTACTAATCCAGCAAGGGCACCCCGTCGTCGTGATTTGGCAACACTTGCATTACGTCAAGTATATGATGATCTACTGCCCCGATGGAAGGGTGCCGTCTTAACCGCCGAGGCTGAACTTCTAGCTGCCAAGGATGATACATTGCCCTGGGCTAATATGAAGTTCACATCCACAACACCAGCGGCGAAGGCCAAGGCTAAGGTTGCATTTGAACAGCTCGATGAGTACGTCTCCATCTTGGGTGGACGTTTGTCCTCCGAGGAGTTGGCCAAATATAAGTATCATATAGATTTAGGAGGTGGTGGTGGAACAACGTGGACTGGCACTTTGGCAAAGATGGCAATGCCTGGCTTGTTATTCCATCACGTTACACCCACTAAAGATTATATCCATGATTACAAGATGAAACCTTGGATACACTACGTCCCCATCAAGGCTGATCTTAGTGACTTGAAAGAGAAGTTCGATTGGGCTGAGTCTCACCCTACCATTGCCAAGATGATTGCCGATCAAGGTTCCAAGTTGATGAGACACTTGGCAACGAGTGAGGGATTTGGTGAAATGTACCAAGAAGTCTTTGTTGATCAAGTTCGTCAAGTTATTGATGCATATCAGCCAGTCTCGGTTACTCATCCTGGATTAAGCTGGGAAGAAGTCCTCAAGAATTATGATGGCGATAACTTTGATGCAAAGTGGATGTGTTCAAGCGAAGCATGTGTCAAGAACCCAACAGATGACGAACTATCAGCTAATGCTGTTGTTGTGGTTCCTACTACTGTCGTCTCCCAAGATCGAGTATTGTCTGATCAAGAAGAACACCAGGACTGTGGCGTAT
>Ga0214480_100492_pt1 | contig 19966 bp, 15 predicted proteins | sample M1_20Mar14CPVII9_3_FD_165042 | JGI IMG/M metagenome (GOLD analysis project Ga0214480, IMG submission 165042) | Marine eukaryotic communities from Monterey Bay, California, United States - M1_20Mar14CPVII9sort6BwellE17 | ecosystem: Environmental > Aquatic > Marine > Unclassified | place: USA... | reverse complement strand
TGATGCTATATGGGATAGAGAACGTGCACGAGGAGAGATAGTGGCACCACTTATTATTAAGATACCATACTTTGCATTATGCTATCTGCTGGATGTAGTATTTGAGGGACGGAATGCATTCTCGAGATTCTTCTTATTAGAGACTGTGGCTCGAATGCCATACTTTAGTTATATAACCATGCTACATCTCTATGAAACATTGGGCTTTTGGAGACGGAGTGCCGATATAAAACGTATCCACTTCGCTGAGGAATGGAATGAGGTGAGTAGAAGTTAATTGTGCACAATGGTCACAGACCACCCTTTGATCTGGGTATTCTATGCTCTGATTGCAAAACCAGTGATGAATGTATGTATAGACGACAGACTCACTTGGCCGTGGAGGTTGACTTGTGCATATGATATGGTTTTGCGATGCCACTACCAAATACTAACCACCCTACTCTCTCTCTCTTCTTGGATAAACTTGTGGCCATTATATGGAATTAACTTCTGACTCCCTGAGTTTCACCATCTTCTGATCATGGAAAGTTTAGGCGGAGATCAACCATATTGGGTTAGATTTCTTGCCCAACACTCGGCATTAGCATACTATATTGCACTGTGTATATTGTGGATGATATCACCTACCCTGAGTTATAAGTTCAGTGAGATGCTCGAGACGCATGCAGTGGACACCTATGGTCAGTTTGTAGATGAGAACAAGGAAAAGCTGAAAGAACTTCCACCAAGCCTAGTTGCTGTTGAATACTACACAGTTGGAGTATCAGATCCAATGTTCGGTGAGTATCAGACTGCAAGTGTTAATAATCCAAATAGAGGAGTTAGAAAACCAGGAACAAACCTCAAGTCACTATACGATGTCTTTGTGGCCATACGAAATGATGAAGGAGATCATGTACAGACGATGAACAGTTGTTTAGATTCAGCAGTAGCTACAATGTCTCCTGCACTAGAAAGTCGTGTACTAACAGGAGCGGCATTAGCTGCTGGAGCAGGCTTGTTCTTTGGTGACTTTTATGGATATGATCTAACAGGCGTCTCAGAACTGGATTCAGTGTTGGCTGAAGATAGTGGGGCTGTTACTGCAGCTGTTAATGCGGTAGTTGGCGGACTTGCAGGTCTATCCAGTGGGCTTCAAGAAAAAATTGGAGCAGAAAGTGTTGAAGTAGATGACGATATTGCCAGTGCAGGACTTGAGGATATAGCTAGAAGTGGAGTCGACGGCTTTGAGTTAGAATCATTCTTGGAAATCATTAGAAATGTTGTTGTTGGTATCTTGGAGATTATTGGGCATATCGGATTCTAGAGAGAGAGAAGAGAAGATGATATAGACATGATAAGATTAGGGCTTCCTTCTCCATAGTACTGATCCTAACACGCAACTTACTCCTCTGTTTTTGTCTGTCTTGTTAAGCTGCTTCTTCCCCATCCGGATCACTCCCCTTACTCGAAGAGGAAAGTCGACTGTTGCACATTTCGGATACCGCCCATTGGGAGTAAACTTGGAGACCAAACGCGAACACATACTTCGCTGACTCTTCGTTGTTGGTTGAGACGATGATGCAATTGTTGTTCGTTGCCATAATTCACAGCAATACCATATTAATCCTTCAATTACATTCTAATCAATAACATACTTAATATAATGATGAAATACTCGGCCTGTATACTTGCAATTGCTCTTGCAACAACTCAACAAACAAATGCATTCACAACACCAAATAATAAGGTTGTATCTAGACCGCAACAATCTTGTTCCTCAATCTATATGTCAGATACAGAGACTGAAACAGCAACAACAGATTCAGCCTTCGTGGCAGATGTAGACACCGGTGTAGCACCTGACACAGATAAAACATTTGATGCTGTAGAAAAAATGGGCAGAGGAGCAGCTAAGATAAAGAGAGGGAAGAAGAAGGGCGGTGAACCATCTGCTGCCTCCACAACCAAGGCAGCTGCTACACTAGCACCAGAAGAAACATTCTACGAAGGACCACCAGCTATTACTGAGACATTGGCACCAACATTATCAATTATTACTGTTGTTGGTATTGTACCCGCCGCCGCCGCTTGGGCACGTCAAGCATGGGTACGATACAACATTACCAATCGTCGTATTCGTGTTACTTCTGGTATTGCAGGTAAAGATATGGCTGAAATTGTATACCCCGATGTTATTGAATTACGAACTGTTAAGAGGTTGTTTGGTGATGGTGATATGGTATTCTTCTTGAGAGATGGGGCCAAGTTTGAAATGAGGAATGTACCCAACTTTAAAGATTCTCTCGATTTCATTTTGGGTAATTTGGATAAGGACGTTGTTGATATGTACAAGAAACAGGGCGATGTTGGTAAGGATATGTAAGGAGTATGCTATGTTGAGGGGAGGACCTAGCCTGTGATGATCGAGAGAGTGTCTTTAGCTCTCTTTCATTTTGGAGTAGTTTGTTAGGGTGTACATTTCATGAAGAAAGAAGTAGACATAACTTCGTGCTAAACTGTGTCAATACATTTACATTTAGGGTAAATAACTACCTGTAAATATCTTGTTCTCAAGCAATCCATAATGCAGTTCATAGTCTAGTCAATACCAACATATAGTCTTCCAGCTCTCTTCAAAATCTATTGCAATATGTGCAAACTTAATAAGATTTACAAACATATAATGAGTTACTTTAGTAACTTATATCTATATAGATATGTTTCTATATATAATGAGTTAAGTAGTTACTTTTGTAACTTATTTATCATTTGATCTACAGCATCTTGAACCCGTTCAGGTGTTGATCGCTTATCACTATGCCACGCCGATTTTTGATTATCTTGGAGCATATATCGTCCAACTAAACCGCCCTTACTTACACATAGATAATGTTTCTTCTCCTCTTGTTCATACATTGTCCAAATTGATTCATGGGGTGTATCATCGTCATTAGTAATAACGGTTTCATTAGTATTGGGAAATCTCAACACAAACGTTCCATCCTTGTTAATTGTAAGTCCGGTGTTTAAACGTGAGTTTTGTAACCAATTACTGTGATTAGTTTGCATATGTTCTAATACTATTTGTGATAATGGATGTATATATTCTGACTTTGTGAATTCTGTAGTAGAGAAATATCTGTGTTTTGACCAAGTAGTATTGGTTTGATGGAGATCAAAGCATTGCTCAGTTTCGACATCTACTCTTAATGTCGACAGACACCGCCGTCTTGCAACAAACGAGGAAGTACATCTACCCCCTAACTTACTAATGCAACCTTTTGCTATCATCTTCTCCTCCAACTGTCCAAACCTGCTTGCTTGCCTGCCATAGATTGTTTGCGCCAGCATTCCCCGGCCAAAACACATTGAGGATACCGTTTATACCACTGAGTCAAGAACACGCACCGTCACCATAGAATATACTCGTACAATACATCTTTATATCAATATTAATACAAATCCCAACAATGGTTCGTGTATCAGCAGTAATTTTCGCCGCAATCCTCTCTGTAGGACAATCATTTGCTCCAGTGCCCACATTTCAAAGAAATACAATCTCCCAACCTTCCACAACATCTTCTTTAGATGCTGCACCCACTATGTTCATCTACTGATCCATAAAGACTGCGATTGATACAATCGCATATGGTCTTGGCGCTACTGACGAGGTGAAAGGAACTGGCGTTTGGAATCAATTTCAGCTCAAAAGGGAGAAGGAGGAGGAAGAAGATGACGAAGAATAGGTATGATATCATTACTGCATACTGACGTGTAGATATACTCGCCCAAGCGTTACATGATTACTACAACAAAACAAAAGATATGTAGATAGTGATGGTTTTAGAATTGTATACTTGCGAATGACGGGCTTTTGGAGAGCAATATGCATCTCCACTGCCTTGACAATATCATATCCTCTCAAGAGAGATATGGCAAGGAACAAATCTGATTCATTACAATCTAGTTTGGTATTAGACGTTGGCCATTAAACTAATAATTAACAATGTCAGCAATCTGAAACTCAGCATTATGTTAGAAAGATGAATTTTTAGTACATATCTTGATAGTTTGATAAATAGGCAACTACAGTAATGCCTCTCTCACTCATGACAATCTTTTCACAAACTAAAACACTAGGTACGTGACAGATGAGAATAGATGAAGAAATACAGGTCCTAGTAGAAGAAGTCAACAGAGTTGACAACATATATACTTAGTATCTTAATGTACAGGTTAGACCAGAGCCGTCATCCACAAATGAGTATATCGATTCAGGCAAAGATCCAAAGAGAGACAAAAAAGGTACAGTTTACCTATACCCCGGGTGTCTAGATGCTCCACCACGTCCAGCTGCTTCTCCCATATAGAAGCGGCTGTCTAGAGGTTCAGCATACCGACGATCCTCTTGTTGCTGCCTCAAAGTCAACGCCAATCGTTGGACTAAGTCATCATCAGGTCTTCTATTCATCCTCTGCACAAGATCCATCATCGTCCTCTGTCGCATTTCTTGCAATAGTAGCTCTTGGTACTGTTGGGAGATGTACGACCTTGAATTACGGTATGCCTCCTCCATGAGAGATTGATGTAGTATATCTTCTTCTCGGTGACGGCCTTGAGGGGGGAAGGATTCTCCTCCAGCGGCAACAGCGGCGGCGGCCGCTCTGGCAGAAGTGGCGGCGGATATAGATGCCACCCTATGACTGAGCGACATATCACGAGCAGCTGTGGCGTTTTGTAGGTGTACAACATCTTCTGCCTTAACAGCAGTCATACTAGTAGGAGTACTGTTCATGATCTCTTCTCTCTTCTTGGCCGCCATAGATGACATCTTGTCGGAAGGGTTTGACTTGCAAAACATTCGTGCAATCAAACCAGGTTGATCTCTGACAAACAGCTTGTGTTCAAAGGTACTTTCATACCCTGATACAGAACGTTTCACAGATCGGAAGCCCCATCTGTTGAGCTTCCTGATAAACGATCGAAAGATTACTTTTCTAAAGTACTTGGGTAGAATGATGGACACGAATTCATCTGCATTATGAATTGCAAATGACTGCCCATGAGGTAACCAACTGACGATGTGTGAGTACTCTGGATTGGACATGATATCAAGTAGGATTTCGGGGAAAGTCTTTGCACGTTTGTGGGTGGTATTGTACTTCGGCGATGTTGTGTTCGCTTTGGCTTTCATCGCCGTGGGTTTAACACTTGGATTGCTGCCAATCTCGTCAGTAGAAGACTGGTAGGGAGGGTACGGCGATGGGCCAGTGGATGAGGAGTCACTGATACAGGCAGAAGTGGCATCATAACTAAGGCCTAATGCTGGTGGTGGTGGCAAATCACTTCTTTGTGATGCAACGACTGCAGACAAAATATCGAGACCACTTGATTCAGTCTTGATCGGAGGAGGACTGTCGGCGCCACTATCGGCGGCGGCGGCGGCATGGATGGACGTAGGGAGGCGTTGCTTGATAGGAAAACCCATGGTTATATTGTTCTGCTATTGTATTTTATTTATGTGTCTACTATTAGTGCTATTAGTAGAGACATTGCTTGAGGCATTATTTTTTGCTGATCACGTTTTTGCAAAACAGGCTAAAAGGATACCGCGATACAATTAAAAGGCCTACCGCTCGAAGGTATCTTCCACAACTCACAAGGGACCTTTGTCCCTTAAATTTGTCCGATGATCGCTCATAAAATGTCTCTCGGAAGGTCTAACTCAGAGTTTAACTCTATTTTGTATTTAGCCAGAGCGACCTAGTGTATGATGCTATCTACATATGTTGACTCCTCTCTCGTCGGCATTAGTTGGGAGAGGGGTATGCTATTTAGCTTCCAGCTTGAAAAGAAATGGAGATAAACAAACAACTCTGACTAATATAGTATTTTCATCTGCTTTGTTGAGGCGATGTTTTGTTCTATCAATGGAGGTATCAGTATGATGGGCTGAGTACCTACCTAGGTCAGGGTGAGTGGCGTCCTACATTGGTTCAAATATCAGTTATTTATGGCAAATGAGTGAGATCAGCAGCATAGGATACCACACACCAAACAAAGATACCGTGGTGACGGGAATTGAATCATTAAGTTGCAATTAGGGTATTGGCCATAAGGCAGTGCCCCAACACCCTGTTTCGGGGCATTCCTCAGGCACTCAGTCGGGGCACTCAAGGCACTCAATTCAAAAGTGTTGTTTAGGTGTTTGTACTAACAAATACTAGCCAACTTCGGCGGGCTAGCGCTGCGCGAATTAAAGTGTTGTTGTTATTAAAGTATTAACTGTTATCAAAGTATTAGCTGTTATCAAAGTAAAGCTGCCTTAAAATAAGCGGTTGTATTATTTACTTAGCTCTATTAAGCTTTCTCGTAAGCCAATTCAAATTATCGCTCAAAGTGCTAAATTAGTCAAAGCTCGCCTAAAATAACAAGCATCTTAGAATACTGTAACTTTTTACTAACAAATATCTTCTTTTTGCTAGTGACAAGAAGTGTGCGTCCCAGTACGTGACGTGACCAACAAACACACTCACGGAGCTGCTTTCAATATAGGATCTCATAAATATATATATCAAATTTTTCAGCTCACTGAGAGGAGTTCAAAAATGCAATAAAAAGAGTACTTTATTTATATCTAGTGTTTTTATAGGCAATATATCGCCAATAATGCCCTGAATATGAGTAAAGCAGTATGAGATCCATTACCGTATTGTACACCGTATTTGCATAATTATACCGTACTTTCATAGGATACTATTCCCATTTAGTATCAATAGACTCCCAATACAGGCGAGTGCCTTAGGCAGTGCCTTAGAGCCAAATCTGAGTGCCTTATGGCCAAGACCTTAGTTGCAATGATTGGGGTTGAGGATCCGTCTCTCTAGAGAGGTACATCTATCATGGCTGTAAGATATAAACCCCTGATTTGAGCGCGAAAGGCAGGTTGCAAATAGTATTGCAAGGCAAGAGATAAAGGGCTTTGTTGTTTGCTAATACTAATAGAGAGGGTGAAATTACAGTATTAATAGAAGTTTGGTATTTCCCCCCTCTACATAGATAATATATAGTAATAACCACACAGTCATATGTCAAATGAGGCCATCACCATCCAGGTGAATAACAAGTATCTAGATGTTGATACTGTATTTAAGATTGGGCGATCAACAGAGTTAAGCAAGTTAATGAGAGCATATGAACAACGACATGAAATAAACAAGAACACATTTCACTTTATGTTTAATGGCAAAAACATCAATGAAAATGATACACCTGAAAAAATACAACTTACCAATGATAGTAAGATTTATTGTACATTACGCACACATTTAATGAAAGCACGTGCACTCATGTCTGATGAGGCTATCACCATCCAGGTGAATAACAAGTATCTAGATGATGATACTGTATTTAAGATTAAGAAGTCAACAGAATTAAGCAACTTAATGAGAGCATACGAACAACGACATGAAATAAACAAGAACACATATGACTTTATGTTTAATGGCAAACGCATCAAAGATACTGATACGGCTGAAAAATTAAATATTGAGAATGGTAGTGATATTTACTGTAAAATCCCCCCATATATGGTCTTTGTACAATGGGTGCTGAATAATCTGTGTGCATCTGAAGATCTTTCTTTAAGTGCATTACGGGATAAAATCAACTTTATTGGGACAAGTACCATCGAACAGGCATGTAATGAAGATTGTACTTACTTATACAGGTTTTTCCATCTGGCTTGCTTGAATAAGTGTATTACAACGGAGATTATTAGTTACCTATTAACAATATTTCCCAAAGCTGCAATGTCTAAAGTATGTGCAGGTGATGATAATATTCTTGCCTACCCATTGCATAGGGCGTGTTACAATGAAAATTGTCCCAGTTCATTGATTGAATTGCTACTTAAGAAATACCGAGGTGCAATAGATTTTATAGCATTTCGGGGCGCACCACTCCATATTTACCTGGCACGAAAGTCCAATGTTGATATTGATATGATTAAGAAATTAGTAGAGGCATCATCTCCCGACGCTTTGTTTTATCAGGGAGATGAAATGAATACCACCCCGCTACATCTTTCATGCCAGAACAGTTGCGTGGCTTTAGAGGTAGTCAATTTTATATACAACAAGTGGCCATATGCAATTAGAAAAAGGGATAAGGTTGGGTACCTCCCTATCCATAGGCTTTGCACTAACGAACACTTGAATGATATAGCTTCGCTTGATATTCTACGATTTTTAATCAATATTGATCCTACTTTGATGAGAGAAGCGACGGGGGAGACGATGTTTCTTCCAATACATCATGCTGTTGCTAATAAATCAACTACTTTCTGTAAAGTACTAATTGATTCTTATCCGGAATCACTCAGAGCCCCGACAACAAGGTTTGGTCGCTTTCCAATCCATGAAGCATGTAAGAGTGGAAGTAGACATGATAAAGTTGAAACAATTGCATACATGTTAAACAAATATCCAGAAAGTATCAACGCTCGGGATGGTTCAGGTCGCTTGCCTATTCATTGTGCCGCTAAGTGTGGAAAGACTGACGTTATTGAGTTACTTTTGAAGCACGATCCAGATGCTGCAAGAAGGGAAGGAGGGACACTCTCTCGATTACCATTGCACAATGCTTGTGTTTGCAGCAGTGTAGAGAATTTGTGTGTAGTTAGGATGCTCTTTGATGCATATCCGGAGGCAATCCATATTCTAGATGATAACGGGAGATCTCCTTTGAACTTGGCAAAGGGCAACACGTCTACGGAAATTTTTTTGAATCAACAACTTTTCTATATTCAGCAAGCAGCACAAGGTACAACAGTTTTGTCAACACCTGATGCTGATGGCTTTCTTCCGCTCCATCGTGCTTTGTTAAAAGGTGATGCGTCTCTCGGATCAATCAAACTTCTAGTAACAGGATACCCAGATGCACAACAAGTGGCTGACCAAATTTATGGATTTCTTCCGTTGCACATGGCATGCTGGAATGCTACTGCTGACATCGTGAACTTCTTGGCTGATGAATGTGGTTTGGATGTTTGTGATACAAACCAAGACTACCCTCTACACCATGCATGCCAAACTGCAAATTTGGATGTTATTAAGTATTTAGTGGAAATTAATCCTTTGGTGGTGTCAAAAACTAATGTTTACAACAAGCTTCCTTTCCATATGTTGGTCGAGAATGAGGATGATCAATTGGTTGAGAATGAGGATGATGAGCAAGTACGCGACAGGCCCGAGTTCATTGAAGCATGCTTTCTTTTACTTCGAGCGTATCCTGAAACTATTATGATGCAGCCACCTTCTAGGAAACGGAAGAATAGAGAATAAGATTCTAATATTAACATTTACATAACAAACTTCATTGAACATCATGAGTGCTTATATAACACGAGGCGCTTCGGCGACTTCATTATCCTAATTAAGCTAGTCTTAAGTAATAATTAGTTCATACCAACAGCCATTGAATAATATTATGCCCAATAGACATGTGATACGCACATTGAATTTCCTCTTCCGACATTGGTCATACGCATAGCCAACTCGAAATCCCCAGTCTGAGTCTCATCGTCCATAAACTTTATGACATCCAAATTATAATTGAGACGAGTATAATGTTCACAAAACTTTCCTTTATCCCAACTAACAATCTTTCCGTTGATTGCCCATTCAAAAGTATAATCACCTGCTCTTCCACAGGATTGACCCCCTCCTAGACGGCGTCTTGTTGGATCATCTTCGGTCATTATGTCTTCTTCAATTTCTTGTTTCATACGTTTTATGCCCTCTTCTCTTTGTTGATCTTGATATTCCTCGTGCAATTCACGCTCACGACCTCTCTTGTTGTAGTTTCCATCACCACCATTATTCTCTTCTGTCCATCCATTTGTAATGGGTGTCTCCTCGCCAGCATGCCATGGCTCCACCCTTGCTCCAATAAACCCGTGCTTTACATTCTTTATCTCAAATACCACCCAACCACTAAATCCATCAAAACATACAGCTCCTCTATTATCTTGAGCTCCTCCCATTAGACAACCAGAGTCGCATGATTTATCACACCATGAGTGACTTGATCCATCACATATTCCTTTCCTACCCCACTTAACATTGATACCATAGCCGGGCACGATGGTATTCTTCTCTTCGGTCGCCTCGTCGGCGTCATCTTTGGCTGTAACATCTTTATCATCTTCGGCAGCTGCATCGTCACCTTCAGCGAGGTCTCTGCCTTCTTGGTTTATAGATGCCTGCAAGGGTAACGAAACTTGTTGTATCATGTTGCCATCTACACCTCTGAGCTGAGCTTTCTGCTTTTTGTTGTCTTCCTCTGTCTCTAGTCTGCGAGAAGCACCAATTAGAGGAGCAAACGGTTCGCCCTTTGGAGCTCGTGTCCATGGAGCTGGAACATCGGGAGGCTGATAACACGGAGGTTCATAGTATGCAAGTTTAGTAGGGCTCATCATACCTGGATCAATATCACCTTTAGGATTTGGCTTCATGATTGTTAATAAGCTCGTCTCTGATGGATTGTTTCGAGGACCCCAAAGCGAACGTCCTTGTAATGGTATGTTGCATATTCTCGACGGCCAGAAATCCTTGTCGTCGAGATGACGATGACCTATATGATTATTGTCTTCGTCAAGTTCTTTATCAACCTCCTCTAATCGACGTGCCTGGCCAATACGCCATACATTGCCAAAACATCCCGGGACCTTAGGTGTCTTATCACGAATGTTCTTATAGTAATCTGTAACATGCCATTCTTCCTCAAGAATTGGGAAGCCTGATTCCTCACCCAAAATTTCCCATTTGTTCAATGCATATTCCAAACTCTTCAAAACGACCATTGCAATCATGCGACCTCGTCGTTTATGTATTCGGTTACCAGGATGCCATGCCGCCGCTCCTCCGACATGTGCTTCTTGCTTTTTGGCTGGTTTGAAGTCCTAATGAAAGAAAGGGAATGAATGAGAGTCTGCAAAGATGGTATAATTAACATCCTCACAATAGTATAGTCAAAGTCTTACCTCACGCTCCACCCAACAACCAGCTGTATATTCGTGTGCTTTACAATCTGCTGTAGCACCTCGAGCACATTGTAAATACTTGGCCGCCCATGGTACTGTCTTAACTTGTTCATCACTCACAGTGACGGGTATCCAACCATTTCCTTGCGCTGCAATTGCTGCTCCTGCATGTTCATGAAACTCTTTAAGACCCTGTCGATCACCCATCAACACCGGTGCACGATTACCAGCAAGCAATGCCTGTCTAAAGAAGAAGTTGATAATATATCCCGGTTTTTCAGTCATGGCAGAATCCCAATAGATCCAATCAGCTTCCTTATTCCTCAAGTCCATCCCAGCCAATGCCTGTTGAAATGTCCCCATTCCACCCTGAGCAAAGTTATATGCACGAAATTCAACACCCAAATGTGCAAAGACTGGTTCCAAGACATGTCCAGCTTCAATGATGAAAGATTGATTGAATCCTGCTCCATGACCTGCCGCAGCTGAATGACCACCCATTACCAACTTGAATGTATCTCCTGTCATTATATGATGGATCATCCGTCGTGCAATACCATCAAAACTTTGTTTCGTACTGTAACTTCCTCCGCCGGGTGAGTCGATGGTATCTTTTAATATAAATGGAAAAAACTTTTCACGATTAATCATATCTTCTTCGCTTAGTTCAATTGACCCATCCTCTGGTAATCCCACGCCATATTCACCATAGACTGCCTCCATACTACGATTAACTAATAACTTGGCTTGTTTTAAGAATGCTTTCATATATTCATCATCAGACTGCCATGCATCTTTTGGAAAATCAGAGTTACTAACATCTCTATTTGGTACGTCATGATAATTCGATGGCTGTGGACGCATCTTACCATCCCATTTCGAATTTGGATCTTGAAAGTCAAAATATCCCCAATGCTTAGCATAATCAGATGTTGGATCACGATGTTGAAAATGGTTCAATATAGGATAGTATGGTCGTCCTTTTGCTGCACTTAGTTCTGGAAAGTCTTCAGTACCAGGTAATACATAAAATGTTGTATTTGTCATTTCCTGTGGTTGATATCCATCAACATTTATAATATGTATCGGCTTTGTTTCTTTGTCTTGATTAATACCAACTTTTTTATCAATATCGTTTATATTTTCATGGAATGCTATTTCAGTTTCACCATCTTCTAAATCTAATTCAACCTCGACTGCCTCGTGCTTTTCGAGTACTGCACCTAATAATGCTACGAATAATGTAATTAGTACTAGTAGTAGCATCTTCTTTTGTTTATCGGATGCTTGCTGTGCTGCTTCATCGGAATAGTCTGTTGTTGGTATTGGCTGTTGTGTACCACTATTATTGTTTGTAGCTGAAGGGCTGATACCATTAGAAGGTGCATCACTATTGGACTTTGAAGATAAACGATCTTGTATTGCAACAATTGCCGAAGTACCAAAGATACCAATTCGCTGTAATGCGTTATTAATACCCTCATTGGATAATGCATGTGCTACACTTTCTATTGCTGAACTTGTACCATTGGCTGCGGCTGATGCGGCTGTAGTTTTATTGAATGCTACTCGAGGTGGTGCATTGACATTTACATCATCTTCTGGAGCGTCTCTTGGGCCACCGGTATCATATCGACCTGTTGAAACAAGAGGTTGGAGTTCAACTGTACCGCCTGGTGATATTTTGCCTTTAAAATCAACAGGGGGGTCCATTGTTTACTTGTATATGATGAAGAGTTGTTGGGCTGGTCTGCCAATGACGAAAACAAGATGTGAGATGTGTTACTTGTGTGTTTTTTTTTAATATAATGTATCGGCCAATAATATAACTCTACCAAACAGTTGCAAACTAGAGTGTTACCAATAAATACCAAAGAGGTGGCGGAGATATGATATCTACTTCTTGCAGAGAGTATTGTAGAGCAAATCACACTAATAGAAATGATATTTATAAAGTTATTGCCTGTTTGGTCGCCACCTAATTCACTCATCGACTTTAATTTGCAAATTTGCTATTGTACCTATGTTGTGTGGAACGCTAATGAATGAACTTTTAGTACCTTCGTAGGTATTGCCAGTATTGTTATTAGATCAATTATCGACGCTCATTCGACTGGCGATGTCGGCTGATGACGGGTCGGTCTAGTATTTGAGCAATCTAGGTTTAATTGGGAGCCATCATAATCACTCAATCATCACTACCATCAACATGATCACCTCCATAGTAGTACTGCTAATGCTGATAGCAAAAACAACATCAGCCTTCCTTCAATCTCCATACATTACACATATCAATCATAATACAAACCCACTATATAATGCTGTAGATGATCAAATAAACAATGCAATAATGGAAAGAAGAAGTGAGCTACTCTCTGACAATATCAGAAATGAGCAAACAGTACGTGAAACTTTACTTTCAACTCGTTTATCCGGTCTTAACAACTTTTTAAATAAATCAGAAGTCAGATCGAGTAGTATATTAGGTGCTGGAAGAGGACTATTTGCAATAGATGATATACCAAAAAGGGAAGTTATAACGTGTTATCCCGGAGACGCGTTATTATGTAAATCAGAGGACGATGTAGTCGAAGATCTTCTTTGGGGTGTACATGTTGCAGAGGCAGATATATTTGATGAGGAGGCAGTTTTTGTTGGCAGTGGTAAGTTTATTTATAGGATATGTTCTTATACTATACAATATGACATCTCATCCTCTTCTCTTTATATAGAAGCCAAGCCTCCAATGACGGCATACTCGGTTTTTGTTGACAAATCATATTCAGTATTGGGACATCCTTCACTTGATGACAACTCGGCTTATTATGGACACTTTGCAAATGACGGAGCATCAATGGAAGGATTAGATATTAATGAAGAGCTGGGAATGGAAGATAATATTGCAACCTATCTGTCGAAAAGTAGAGAGGCTGCAAATGCAAAACACCAGCCTTTCATGGGGGACGCGCCATTGCATCATATGGTAACTCGAGCAACAAGGGATATTAAGGTCGGAGATGAAATCTTTGTCACTTACGGTGCAGATTATTGGGGAATACCAGCGCTCTTAGAGGAAGCTGCCTTCCGTAATCAAGTTGGACAACTGTTGACAGTGGCGAGCGTCGCCTTTACTCTTGTATCCATTTGGTCATTTATTCAATCCTTAACTTAGTACAACACCAGAATTTAAATATTGATCCTATATTCAGTTCAATAACAACAGTACCAATCAATACTCAAAGGACCTGCCATAAGTTCACCGATCAGATCCCGACTAGTTATCATAACCTGACTTGCCCCCTAGCTATATAAGACGATCTACACTAATAGTAGCGATACATCTCATGGGCTACAGCAGCTTTATCCCTCTGATCACTTTTAATCTCATCCAAATATGCTTGGTATGATTGTAATGCTTTTGTGTAATCGTCTTTTGTTGCGAATCCGTATCCGTACATACGCTTGATTTGATTCAAAGATTCACTATTTCCGCCGGCTATGGCAATCATGCAATGTTTCAATGCCCTATGATAATTACCTGCTCTTGCCTCTTTCATTCCTAGATTGAGCCTTCCTACTTCACATCCTCCCATAGCTGCTAACTCATAATAATGAATGGCCTTTTTCGTATCCCTTTGCAAATTTTCTCCATTGTTGTATTCATAACCAATACAAGAATATGATTGAGCAAAACCAAGTTTACCTGCTTGACGAAAGAGTTCTAATGCCATGGTATGATCTTGTAAAAGACCATACATCCCATCAGAATAATAACAAACTAGAGAGTAGATTGCTCTGGCATCACCGGCTTCCATTCTTTTCTTCGTCCATTCAATCATCTCCTCTTTTGATTTAGGCGTTGGCGTGCTCTGCAAAATGGACAAACTTTCTCATCCTCAGCAACCATATTGCCTTTGTCATCGTATAGAGGAGCATGAATACAACCACTGCATATAACTTTGCCACAACATGTCTTGTATTTCTTCCCCGTTTGCATCGCAGGCAAACGTAGGAAACAAATTGGGCAATCTCCCTCTAACATCGGTGGTTGTTCAAATAGTTGTTTATCATGTATCTCAGCTTCCCGCCTTTGTATCTTAGCTGCAAGCTCAGCAGCATGTTTGATATGTTCCTCACAATCTTTCTTATGCTTCTTTTTGTGTACCTTTTTACATACAGCGTTGCAATACTTTACCATCTTACATTTGTTGCATGTATTCATATTATCACTACTACCCTCTTTACCACGACCACAGCAAGCACATGTAGACGTATTTGTCAAAGTTACACTATTTAAATCCTCTGTAATGTTTTCCACTTTTTGCTCACATGTGCTCACTTTAGCATAATCCTTTTTATCCTCTGATGTTGACTATGCCGTTATCTTCAGTGATAGTATCGATATATTACTGTCTCGCGCACCTACCGTCTCTAATAATAATAATAAAAGCGAATGAAGATTTTCCACAGACTCATCTGCATCTCAGCTTCACTCCCTCGGTGCCAGAAGCACTTTCCTTGGTGGTGGTCTTCATCTTCTTTCCCAAACAGAGTTTCACTACATAGTAAACATGAAAACTTATTACTGATTATTGTTGTGTGTGAGTTGTGGCAGTGGCAGATTGAGGCGTTAGTATGTCCTCCGAAGTGATAGTAACATATGTCAATATCATTCTCTATGCAATTAGTTATCAATTGCAAAAACCCGTTGAACCCTTCCTTGTGAAATCACTTATCAACCAAACTGATAATGGCCAATCAGAAGAATCAACAAATCAAACATTTGGTAGATTAATATCCTTCTTTTCATTTATACAAACTATTGGCTCGCCTCTTGTTGGTATACTGCTAGATAGACTTGGCCCTCGATGTACATCGATATTGGTATATCTTGGTTCAGCTGCAAGTTACGGAATACTTTCACAAGCAACTTCACCTCTATGGTTATATTGCAGTAAAATACCAACAATACTGCAACATGCTTTCTTAGTTGGACAGGCTACAGTGTCTTCTACATCTGAAAGTTCATCGGCAAGTAGTCGAGCAATAGCTCTTGGTAGAATGACCACTGCGTATACCATTGGGGCTACGATCGGGCCTGCTCTTGGAGGGTATTTGGGTTCTAGTGGTGATTTGTATGCAGGTGCGAGACTAGCAGTTTGGGGAAGTCTAATATCAGTTGTATTGTCAGTATTATATCTAAAGGATCATCAAACAAAGAAAGAGAAGACAGATCAACCCAAACAAACGTCACAGACACAAAACAGTACAACTTTCATGCAATCAATACAAGCGACTCTCTCTTATCTAAAGCATCCAACAATTGGGCCTTTATTATTCATCAAATTACTTAATGGTGTATCATCTTCAGCATTCAGCACAATACTACCTTTGGTGCTTGCAAATAAACTTCATTTTAAAACAACTCAGTTAGGTTACTTCATGAGTGCTTCCAGTTTAAGTGTGGCGGCTTTTGCCGCTATTTGTATTAAACCATTGATGAGTTATGTCGGAAACCAACCTGATAAGTTAGCCTTTGCAGGGATTGGGTGTAGACTACTGTCAATTGTTAGTTTTGGTTTGGTTGTTACACATGTCATGGCAGCTCATGAAGAAGAGATATCAAACACTTGGCTCATAATAACAACATGTTCATCTGTTACAATCTCCTTGTCTTCACACATGCATGCTACTTCACTGACAACTCTAACAACTGGTGTAGTAAGCAGAGAAGAACGTGGTGCAATCATCGGACTCGAGCATGGCTTATTCTCAATGGCTAGAATAGTGGGACCCCCGCTGGGGACGTCGCTTCTTTCTAGTGGACCATCTTTGTTCTCGACAGATGCGGATGGGTTGTGGAGAGTTATATTTACTTGTATTATAATGGAGATCATGCTCATGACCTGTCTAAAAGCTTGGTCTTCAAAGCAAATACAAGTTACTGCCGAAACTGAACTAACAGGTGATGATAATAAACTATTGATTGAAGAGAAGGATCATGGTGATTAATGTAAACATTTACATACTACAAATAAGTTGTCATTGAGTTTTATACTAGCTTGTCGCATGATTTCATTACTTCGTTATACTCTAGATAAAGTGTCTATGAAATCAGACATCTTCTAGATTCTCACATTAGCTCCTTGTGAGTAAAAATCTTTTCTCCTGCTGAATACTCGGACGCTGTATTTATCCCGTCTGAACGTATTTGATACTTGATAGTGAGCAGGCCTTCCACGCCGACAGGACCTCTAGCATGTATCCTTCCTGTTGATATTCCTACTTCAGCTCCTAAACCAAAACGATAGCCATCAGCAAATCTTGTTGAAGCATTCTTAAACACACATGCAGCATCAACACGAGACAGGAACTCTTCTCCGACATCACTCTCTTCGGAACACACTATAGCTTCGGTATGTCCACTGCCATACTTGTGAATCCAATCAATAGCTTCGTCCATGTTATCGACAATCTCTACCATACATGTCAAGTCGCCATATTCACGCTTCATTTCCTCGGCTGCAATATCACATAGACCAGCCTTCATTGCCTTCGGCCCTCCTAAACACTTAACACCAGCGACACGTAAGCTCATTAATACTGACATGGCAATGTTTCCAGACGATGCTTCCAGTGTGTCCTTGTGTAGTAGAAGTGTTTCCATAGCGTTGCAAGCAGAAGGATAGTCAGTCTTGGCATCTACCACCAGCTTGGTTACTAATGATGCATCTGTGGCACTCTTGTCAACATAAACATGACAGACCCCGTCGGCGTGACCGAGAACTGGAATACGAGTATTAGCCTTGATATAGGAAACCAATGCATTGGAACCACGAGGAATGACAAGATCAACCACATCGTCCAGCTTTAGCATATCAGCCACCTGACCCCTACTGGTCACCAAGGCAATGATATCTCTAGTTATCTTCCCGCCACTACCCTCTTCGATAGCATCTCCAATTACATTGTGAATAGCCTCATTGGAACAGGCTGCTTCTTTTCCTCCTTTCAGCAGTAGACCGTTGCCACTGGCAAGTGCCAAAGCTGCAATTTGAGGCATGGAATCTGGACGACTCTCAAAGATGATCATCAACACACCAATGGGGACAGTTATTTGTTGAAGAATCAGTCCGTCTGCCAACTCTCGTTTCACCTTTACTACTCCCAATGGATCTGGTTGATCTGCAATTTGTCTAATCCCCGAAGATAGTGTGGCAAGCTTCTTATCTGTCAACTTCAACCTTGATACAAGTTGTTGATCTGTGTTGTTCTGTTCGGCGTTATCTAAGTCAATTTTGTTTGCTGCCAATAATACGTCCTTCTTAGCCTCAAGAGCGTCCGCAACAGCATAGAGAATCGACTTACGATCCGGATGTGATAAACTTTGAAGTTTTCTAGCCTGATCTCGCGATGACACAGCCATCTGACGTGCCGACTCTGATACCAAATCACTATTTATATCTTGTACAACTGCACAATCTAAAATACCCTGCCGTTCCAATTCACTATCCGGCGTAGCGAATAGAGTCCCTTTCGGGGTCTCTTCTTCACTCACTTCATAGTCTTTACTAGCCACGGAACGAATACTGTCCAAATCAGCACCCGAAAGTACAACACACGCACGACATTGACTACCAGCGCTAACAGCGAATTGAGCAGCATTGATTTTGCTATCCATACCACCACGACCATGTAACGACTTCTCACCAATTCCAACCTCTTGATTCTGTGCGAAGAATGGTAGTAGCTTGGCACCATCTTCACTTGGTGGACGATCAAATACACCATCCACATCGGTGAGTAATATACACAAATCACAACTGAAACTCCTGGCACATAATGCCGCCAATGAATCATTATCACTGAACATATCATTGGACGTAGAACGTCGATTGGCACTAACGGCATCATTCTCATTGATAATGGGAATAATACCAACACTTAACAATCGTTCAATACTGTACATCAAACTTGTTAAATGTTCCTCATTCCTAAAATCACCCTCGGTTAATAGAATTTGTGCAGCGCTAATATCCATTTGACTGAATAGAGCATTAAACAAACTCATCATTTCAAATTGTCCACCAGCGGCACATGCCGAGTTATATGTTCGCCTAGCATCCTTCTCGGAAAGGGCTGAATCAGATCCTGAAATAATACCCGACCCTAATGAACGATACCGAGCATGGGAGGCATGGGGTGCATCTAAGCTAGAGTTTAAATCTGACTTGAGTGTAATATCTTCTACACCCTCCGATAGTGCAGTTAAATCATTCGTACTGGCAATATCTGCCATACTCATATTCATACGACCTTGTTTACGCATTAATCGTTTACCCATACCGGTGGCACCACTGCTAACGATGATGACTTCCATGCCACTTCTGTGAAGCTCGGCAACTTGTTCAACGATTGCGCCTAATCGAGTTAGGGATGGTCGGCCGTCATCGTTGGCCACCACAGATGTACCGGCTGTATGGAGCAAGCAAATATATGATTAGAGACATTATTGGGTATCAGAAAAAATGACACATGATGTGTCGAAAAATTAATTGCAGTAAACATACCTTTAATCAGGACACGGTGAGTAGATCGAAGGGCTCTACGGGAGGCTGGTTCGTTTGTAGTAGTAGTATTCATGGTTGAGGTTTATATTGTTTGCAATAGGAGATAGATAGTAATAATAATGTGTGGCGTAGGGGAGGGAACAAAAATGCCAAATGAGGAGGAAGGGCTTGAAGTTGGTCTAATTTATAGGTTACCCAAATATTAGATTTCATTGATATCGGCATATATTTTCCGATATTTAAGCTTCAATAATGTGCAGTCTCCACAACTTACCCCAAAAAGGAGAGTAAGAGAGAAGTAAGGAAGCATGTGATTTAAAGGATACCGTATCCAGGATACCAAAATAGAAGAATCTTTATTTTCTCT
>Ga0214480_100491_pt1 | contig 19982 bp, 19 predicted proteins | sample M1_20Mar14CPVII9_3_FD_165042 | JGI IMG/M metagenome (GOLD analysis project Ga0214480, IMG submission 165042) | Marine eukaryotic communities from Monterey Bay, California, United States - M1_20Mar14CPVII9sort6BwellE17 | ecosystem: Environmental > Aquatic > Marine > Unclassified | place: USA... | reverse complement strand
TCAGTGACCGCATGAACTGAAACTTCTTCTTCTTTTCCTACATTGCCGATGCCATATCAAGTATGGGAGAAGATTGGCGTGTTGAACGGAATGGACGTGTTGCTGATGATCTGGTACACTCGATTAGGATGGAGGTACGGAAGAAGGCTGCCGCGGCTGGTAATGATATGGCAACAATGAGCCCTACTATGGCTATGAGGATGCCAATTGTATTGCCTGAGGAGGTTACAATTACTGTAGAGGACTTTCAGAATGCCTTTAGGAATGGGATTTGATCAGTTTTAAGGGGAAAGAGATGGGAGTGTTTTGTGGTATATCTGTGTTGAGTATGTGGATATAGAAAAGAAGAAGTTGTTGTATTTTGTGAAGAAAGTTGCATAGAAGATTAAAGTGTGCCACTAAAGAAGTATAGATGAAAAGATATCCACGTTATTCTTTATTTCAGTTTCGATGTATCCTAGCTATAACCTGCTATAACTCACTCGATTGAAATTGGATAAAGGAATTGGTATTTCATATTAATATAACCAATAATTTCGTATATCTAAACATGTTCATCAAAATTGTATGTCATACCTTCTTCATTTACTAAAGAAAGTAAAAGCTGCAATAGATGAAATTCTGTTGGTAAGCCTAGCTAACTCAAAACTGTGCTTCCCACTTTCTTCCTCCCCTCCTCTATCTTCCTCTACCTCTTTGTCGTTGCTCATCCTGATAGTTGTTATTGTCCAAAAATGTACTTATATGTTGTTCGGTAGATACTCGAGTTCTCCTTGTGTTATCAGGACTATACCTAGCAAAGGCATCCATTCTATTGTTATTGTTATTGCCTTCTGTTTCCTCTGAAGTAGCGCCAGCCTCTGATTCTGTCTCTTGGATTTGAGAAGAAGAAGAACCCCCATCACATGTCTTTGTCCTGACGGTGATCCTCGGTCCCAGTCGAATTGAGTCCTCCTCCTGATCTCCTCCTCCTCCTATCTCTTCATGTTGGTTTGTTGCACTTTCATCGTCGATTTTCTCATCTTCTTTCGACTCATCATCACCTTGTTTTCGTTTGCATCCACTACTACTACTTGTTCCTCCGTCTCCATCTCCACTTCCTCCTCCTCTATGGTCTCCCTCAGATTTCTTCATATTGTATAAGGCTACACATATACTGCTGACTTTCACTATTATCAGCTTGAACTTCGAAAAGGCAAGAGGGTTACGTTGTGTTCCCTCTAAGGATAACGGTACTGCACTTTTCTCGCTCTCAATCTTGGTATTGAGCAATTGCGCCCTCAATGTGATAGATGAGGAGACGCTGCTATTACATATCCTTCGTCATCTACCTCTAATCATACAAAGTCAATCCGAATATCTTTGCAAAGAATAAAATATGAACCAGAACCCAAAACAAGACAACAATGATAGCCCTTCTCCTTTTCAATAATCAACATAGCCTATCCCACATTAGTATTAGATATTTGGATGAAGTTGGTCTGCGGAGACTTTATATGTAGTCGATGGAGATATTTGCCATACACTTGATGGTATAGTTTCCTCTCCACTAGGATCCGCTCCTTCAGTCTCAGTTATCAAGGTCAGGGAGATGTGATCACAATCTCAATACTGCTTTAACTTGCATTAACACCAGTCCACTACTTTTGGGAACAGAAGAAGGAACCCATCAGTTGATTACATGGTATATTAGATACATTGTATATGTAATAACAATCGTGTAACAAAGCTTCCGACTCGATTAATGAATGAGGATACAGCGGAGTATATCCTTTACTTTTATTACTCCGGCGGCTATAAGTATCTATTGACAATTCATTGAATAACTTATAGTAGTAATAAGTACCTTTATCATTCGTCAGTACTTGACCTGTTCGGGTATATATGGAGGGAGAGATAGACATGTAAGAAACACCCTTATTCGATGTAAGTCTCTTCGAGTTGTGCATATCATGTGTCATTTTTTTTGTTCTCTTATTCGATTTCAATTCCAATTCTACCCACTTACCAACTAATCCGATCTCTTATATTTCTATTCCATAGATTCTAACAAATAGACGATAAATCAAATCTGCGGCTACTCGATCCTTATAAAGTTCTTCCATTTGCAACGTGTATCCAAATACTTGTACTAAAACTTTTGCATTGAAACTGGAGGTAATAACATACACCAAAAGGGTATACATTATTCTGTCCGCGAAAGAAGATAAAGCAAGAAGATATCCTGACCCGCAGCATGTTTAATGTGAGCTTTATTTCAATCCACAGTTCACATATCAATGTATATTACTAGTATTCTTCTCATATGATCAGACAATAGTCCACCAGCAAAGCATACAAATATCAGATGGAGACTAGGATTGGATCATATCTTAATCACATCGACAGAGATTGACTGATATATCACCATAGAGATTGAATCTATACATATGGTAAGTATCGTTATCATCCACATTATATTTGGATTCGAGGTATTAAAGAGCATCTTATTTGCAATTGTGTCTGTGTTCATATCATAGCATATCATGTGTCTGACAATATTATCTCACTCTGCTCAACGATCACAAGCAAAGGCTCACATAAATCATCATATCCATATGACCTTTACTTGCAAAGCCCCACAACGCCAATCATATCCAAGAGATATGAAGAGGCAGGCGCAATCACCTGTGTGTGTGGTGTCTCTTTCTGCCATTCGCAGGTCATTGTTAATTTAGTAAGTGGGCAGGGGGGACGCACTCGATCTTCTAAAAAATTTCTTAAAGCACATGCTCGGCAGGATATTTATTTTAAGTTGTGCATCGACGACAGCGAGAACTGCTGATGCTAATCGTTTCAGACAATAGTCATAGCAGCAACAGTAGAGACGAAGAACAATAATGGATTTAGGCATTGTAGGAAAAGAAGAAGAAGTTTCAGTTCATGCGGTCACTGATACAAATACTAATGCAGCAAAGAAGAGTATCATATCTCCACCATCATGTGGTGCTGATGATTCAGATGATAGTCATGATACATTAGGGATACACTATGAAGATGAACCACAAACTGGAGGTGTATTGCCAGATGCAACTAAGAGTGTTGGTAGTATTAGTGCAATAACTTCTCCGTTACATTATATCCCAACGCCTCAAATTATAGTACCAGATAATAGCCTAATAGAATCATCAAGATCAGGAGCTGCAGCGTTGGCAAGTATAGTAGATGTTAGTACTACAAGTATAAGTACGGGTGGTGTGATAGATGGTACTTCCTCTGGTGGTAGTGGCAGTAAACAGTTAAGCATTAAAGATCGGAAACAATTGGCAAAAGAAAATCTTGCTGCTGGTTTGTTGGTGAGTTTTATTATTGTTTGATTAGTTGGATATATCGTGTTGTTGTATGTATTGCAAAGTGGATGGTTACTAATCATCTTTTATATCATTCCACATTATATGAAGGCAATGGAGAATACAGACTTTGATACTGCTGTGGAATTCTTTGCTGCGGGAAGGAAATATCTCGGTTATGGTTGGGATGTTGACTTTAAGTTAATGCTCAGACTATGCAGTGAAGAGGCAAAGGCTTGCTTTATTCAGGGAGACTATGATACAATGAATGCGCATATAAATGAAATTATGAGTAAGGACATACCAATTACTGACAAGTTTAAAGCCTATGAAACAAAGATACTGTATCAACAAGAGGCGTTACAGAATTATCAGGAATCACTTGACATTTGCATTGACGTACGAAAACAACTTGGCATGAAAGTACCCGAGAACAAACCGCAATCTACTTTAATGATTATATATGAATACATTAAAACGAATCGGGCATTGGGGAAGAAAACAGCTGAAGAGTTAGTAGGTTCATTACCAAACTTACCGGATCAGAAAGTTATGATGGGACAACGTATGTTAGGCCTAATGGGCAACGCTTCCTTCAGTGTAAGTGTTCATGAGTGTTCATCACAACCATATCTGAGTGCATACATGTCCTTTTCTTATATGTCTCACATATTCTTACTCCTCAAACTCTCAAGGTTCAACCTACATTGTTTCCGGTCATAACATGCCTTGCGTTTAGAGAAGCGCTCAAGCATGGCATAGGTACATCATCTAATGCAATAGCAGGGTTTGGGATTATACTTTGGTAAGAGTCTAATTACCAATACAACTATTTTCATATCTTCTCATTTGATGTGTACTGCCTTATATTCATACTTCTGCACCTCATTGTCCATCTTCTTCTCTTCTTTTACTAGCTCGTTTGGAAATCCGAAACGAGGTCGAGAACTAGCTAGAGCTGCTGAACTATTAACTCTTTCCAAGCCAGGTGCGGAGGAGGGGAAAGCCAAAACAACATATTTATGTGAGGGCTTGATTAATCATTGGACTTTGCCTATTCGTGATTCGCTTGGACCATTGCTCGATGGATATAACACAGGCTTAAAGCACGGAAATCTCCAGGATGCGTCTTTGAATCAATGTTTTTATGTCGCTCATGCTTATTTTGCCGGAATGCCATTGAAAGAAGATGTCTTGAATGAAACAAGTCCATTGCAAACTTTCAACGACATTGAAACATTTGCAGGTGACAGCAAGGGAGATAGTAGGCTAGATACACACCTAGCTAACCGCATCCACTCGCTCGTGTCTGCAAATCTGCGGGGCGATACCCTCGAAGGAATGAACTTTGATGGCATCCTCAAGTATTGTACCGATACAGGCAACCGGGCACTTCGTGGGTATGTCTTTGTTGCCCAGTGTGAGCTGAAGGTCTTCTTTGGGGCATGGCTAGAAGCAGCAGAACTCTTAACTGAAGCTGGAGAGTTACTCCCTGAGATGGTTGGCTTATATCAGGGCGTAAGGTACATCTTTGTGTGCACCTTAGTCTACATCAAAACGGCACAATCATCTACAGGCCTGGCAAAGAGGAAGAAGTTTAAGAAGAAGGCTTTGAAAAAGATGAAAGTAATCAGAGGGTTTGTGAAGAAGGGTCATGTTAGTTGTGTCCATAACTTGCACCTCCTTGAAGCGGAGCTTGCAATATTGGATGGGAATGTCAAGCAGATAGAAGACTCCTACAAGTTGGCAATCGATGAAGCATCAAAGGGTGGGTTCCTTCATGATAAAGCTCTGTCACATGAATTGGCAAGTATGTACTATGATCTTCAGAAAGATCATCAACAGAGTAGGCACCACATGGACAACGCCATTAAAAGTTACACAGAATGGGGTGCCACGGCCAAGGTTGAGAAGCTAACCCATTAATAATTGGCAGCCACAAGGAACACAAAGAGAGCACTGTACAATATATAGCTTCGTTGTGTTGGTTGAGTCGATCCCCACCTTATAAACTAAAGTATAACATTATACCTACGAGTTCAACTATCCCTAAATTTATATTTTTGATGAGTGGTATCCTCTAACTTCATACAATTATATTGTATATATGTGTTACCATATCAACTGTACATAGAAAATATGTATATGAGGTACTGAATACTTTCGTCGGGGCTTCGATTGATATTAGTAAATCATGATATTGAGGTCGTTGTATTTGTAATTTGTTCACCCTTTTGGTATCCTATTAAAGAAAAGATACAGCATATGGTCATGCTCTTGTCTACTGCCGATAAAAGTTAAAGATTTGTATTATTGCTTTATGCTACTTCTCTCCATTTAGTTGTTAGCAGATTGGGCTGCTCCTCTTTCTAAGACATACAATCCCAATTTTCTCAGGGGGAACTTTTCAATGGATCCGTCACGTATTTTACACAAGATTTCCTTCACCACACAAGCTTGTTGGCTGTTTTCCCCATGCACAGGTGTAATAATACTTAATGCTCTCTCGAATTGTTTTACACACTTCTCTTTACTACCAAATTCATAATTCAAAACAGCACAACATAGTAAAATATTAGAATTGGGATTATCTTGTAGAACTTGTTCGAAATATTTCAATGAAGTATGTTTATCACCTGTAAGATATGAATATCTTGCTAAATGGTGGGCCAGGCTAGCATTGAAGTTTTTGTCGTTCTTATCACTCAATGATCGAGACTCGTCTAATACTGCTTTTAACCTAACCAAATCGGCTTTTTCCTCATATACACTAGCCAGCTTTAAATATAATTTTGCCAGGTATCTCTCCAGTATTTGTTTATTGTTGACATTAGTTGGTGTAATACCAATACTCATCCTACTAATATGTAAACGTATGGTAACAATTTGAGATGTTAGGAAGTTTTCTGCACCTTCATCGTCACTCTCCCTAAGTGCTTGACTCATCAAATTAATTGATAACATGTTCCAATAGCTACCTATTGTGGCTTTCTGGTGACGATCAAAGCATGCCTTTGCAAGAGCCATCTTGGAATGGCCTTCGAAATCCTGATGGCAGGTTATGCATTTCGAGAACGGGTTAGGATCATTATCTCCAATTCGTTCAAGATGATCTGTTTTTGATATGGCTAGCTTGACAAGGCATTCAATATGAACAAAGCCTGCACCAACCCCTCTACATACACAATCTCTTACAATAAGGTTTGACTCAGACTGTGTATTGTCAAAGCATACCCAACATTCAGGTGCAGGCACTGTTGACTGACGTATGCAAGCATCAACATCGTAAGGTGCGTATATCTTCTGACCATTATCAAGTTGTATCTGATAAGGCACCTTGAAATCGTTGTCGAAGTCATTCTTGCCATACCAATGCTTTATGACAGTGCCAGGATTAAGGCCTGTCTCTGTCATGCATTCGACTCTAGTTCCAACTTTGAACCTCAATTGCTTAAGGCCGTTTTCCACCACCCTAGAAGGAGGATTGCCAGGGGATTTGCTGGCTCGAATACATTCCCTTGGTCCGTAGAAGCATTGTTCCCCGAGACGATCATCTTCAAACTTAATTTTGTACGGGGGGTAATTGAGCTTTTCCCAACATTCAGTGTTCTGTACAACAGTCCCTGAGATCCATTTATCTTCCCCTATTGCCAGGTTACATTCCACTTGTGCCCCTAGTGGAAAGTCTATTGTTATGGGGCCACTCCTTATCATTCGAACAAACCAATCATCATCAAATGACACAGGAATTTCCACCCTACTGTCTAATTTGACTAGGTATGGAACAATCATTTTGGAGTCTTTAGGGTGCTTACCGAAGAGCTCGGCAATAAGTCCAGGCATCCATTGCTCTGTTCCAAAAAACAAGCAATTAACAACTACACGGTCCCCAACTTTGAAGCGTAAATCATCTGTCTTGGTAATGTCAACTGGTGGTAGCTTTAATGACTTCCTTATACAAGTATCTTCATCTACTGGCGCAAATAATGTATAACCACCGTCAACACCGACCTTGTACGGTACAACTGCATTATAGTATTCTTTATCATCAAACCGAAGAGATTCCACGACTCCGGGTGCCCATCCGATACGCATATTGCATTCAACTCGATCTCCTACTTGAAACCGCAATGGTGTTCCAATGGGAGTGATCCTGGGAGGAGATGGGGACAGTACTACAGCATCATCATCGTCATCCTCTAAGGAATTCATAATTTTTGTTATCTCTTTATCTAATACTGCCAGATCAATTTCTTTCCCCACATCAGTGCATGCTTTACACCGACGGCGTTGTTTCTGCTTCCATTGTTTGTTACTGAAATTATCAGAGGGTAGAAGCTTTGTACAAGCACCGCATATCTTTACTTCGTTACCCTCCTTATTTGTAATACGATATGACGAGATATTCATAATTTGTCTTATAAGCTTGTGACTAGATTAACTTTAGTACCTTCTTAATATTATGTGTGCCGATGACTGGTAATGTTGATGCAGGAATTGAATTGCAATTACTAATATATAAGAATAGTTTTGTATGTTGCAATCAATCTATTCTAGTGTGGCGTTAGCAATATCTCTTTGTCATCCAATAATAAATAAATGATGGATTTGAGCACAAGATGTGTACTTTTTTGACCTAAAGTGTACTCGTTCAATTTATTGGTTCCTATGCCAAGAGGCGATTTTTATGAAAGACAAGAAGGATCTCTATCCAAGGCACATGATCATAACATTCCGCAGTCGGTAGATTGAGCTATTCGGTGCCTAATCGACTGAGGAATGTCGAGGAGGCAGGGGGAGTGTCCGAGCCATGGAGAGGTAGGTATCCTTTAGGATACGATACCGAGGGCTGATACGATTGAATTCTCTCATGGAATAGACAACTCTCCTTTGCTGCTGATATATAATAGGAATGCAACCATGAAAATCAGTACACGCTGTAGTGAAGGATAATGAGCTCGGAATTGTCCAAAGGGCTATCTAATCCAATTTCTAAGTTGATTCCTTTTTAACTACAATTACAATCCTCTGTCAATATAGTGTCGGTATGTAGACACCAGGTTAGATTACTCGGGGCGTGAATGGTTGAATGCACAGTGCTTCCAATTCCAATGATCACTATTTGGGCCCAGCTCAATTATGAATGAGTTCCCATCACTGAATCAATCACTAAACTAAACGCCGCAAATCCTCCACAACCAATGGCACTAGCCTGTGGACCTTGCTTAGCTTGCATAGCCGCACCAGTTATACATCCACTAACAACTGCATTCCAAACGTCATGTTTACCTCTATACTTTTCTACTAAACACTCAGACCCACCAAATACACCCGTGATAAATGCAAATTGGCGGCACCAATACATTGACTTATCAGCAGTAGCTCTTAATGTAGTTCTAACCTGTTCTTTCAATGGAGCCTGAGGTACTTCTTTCCCTTCTATAATAGTAACGGGTGGTGTCATATCTGTTAATGCACCCATGAAGACACCCATTAATAATCCCATAACTCCCCCGCCTATAACACCAATGGCGGCCTTACTACCACATGATTCAGACAACCAATCAAAGTTGGGTGGTAGATCTTGTGGGTTGGCATTCGTACGTGTCCATGGTTGTGGATATGGTAATGCTCTCATGGTTAAGGCAAGTTTTGACATGTCTAATTGTTGTTGTGTTGATATTGTTGTTGATGATGTTTCATTATTAGTATCTGTATCATTATTACTTAACAACTTTCCCGCGGGATAGCTAGTAACTCCACCATCATATAATGCAATTGGCCGGTGTAATGCCGCCTCGGCAGTATAATGTGCAGAGGAGAGTGGAGAATTGGGTGGTCGAGACATTATTGATTGAAAGATGTTTGGTGGAGTTGATGTTGTTGTTGATGCTTTTATGTCACTGCTACTGTTTTGCAGTGATGAAGTATTATTATTATTATCAGATGACATTGTCGAAGAAGAAAATGGCCCAGTGATTTACGGAGGATAATTCAGTACCCTTTAGCAAATGATGATAGTCCAAGCTCAACAATACAAAAGGAAAGAGAAGACTCTGGCTACTCTCCAATGCAAAACGTCAAATAAATATCACGGGGTATCCTATGCTGTCGCCGTCAGCGAATCACTTAACCAATTACAGGAAGGCTAGAGTATATCGTCAGCTGCTTTATATATTGCAATTGATCCACGATATATCAATCTTCACTCTCATAGGTATGAATAGCAACTAGCAACCTCTGAAAAAATGTAGTGTTGAACAAATACTCTCATAATAATAAACAACTATATAAATTTTGCATTCCTCTCACAATCAGGAACGACCATACCACAGTGACAGCACCGCTTCCCGTCTGCTCAGCGAAGTTAAGCACTGTCGGGCCAGGTTAGTACTACGGTGGGGGACCACGTTGGAATCCTTGGTGTTGTTCTTTTGCTTTTTAATCCTTCTGTAATGTAGTTACTCCTTCTATCTGTTATGTGTAATGTTTTTGTTGTTACTTTATCCTTCATATTAGCTTATTATCAAAGGTAAGATATGCAATCGACATCTAGCATATGCTTTGCCTCTTACAAGTGAAGTAGTCTAACTTCCATTCCAACGGGTGCAGGTTCGATTCCCTTAATTCTAGAGACTTTTCACTTGTTATGCTCTAAGTACCTAGGATATGTAATTATGATATGAATTCAGTTTCTCTCTATCTATTAGCATTTTATGTCTCGTTTATGTTCCTTCAATGCAAGATTCATTAATGGTATCAAATGACAAATCATATATGCTGTCCTTCGTTGAATCTTCTTTTGATTCTCTGATAACTCACTACTGCCATTATCTAATAACATGTCTACCTCATGTAAGATAATATCAACATCAAACTTTAACGGTTCTCCATCACAGTTGAAGAAATCATGTGGTATCTTCCGCTTAGCAAAGGTATGATTGGCAAATTGATATCGTTGACAGTAGTGTAGAGTTGTGGGCAGTGGACCAGTGGAGTGACGAAGACCTATCCCATGAACATTTGTGTTCGACCCTGACATCTGATTCTTATACCCATAATAGTTTTGTAATTGTAATCTTTTCATAGTTTCAGTAGGTAGCGCATATGTACTTGCACCCTCACATACACTCCTCCATTCTGCCGACGACGTTTCAGGACTACCATCATCATGTTGCATCCCATACTCATCAATCCACTTCCAACTTTCTGTACTTGACATGGTATGAGGATCACTAATCATATAGCTTGATGATAAGGCAAACTTTATCTGTCGATCGGCCGCTGCCATTGTAAAGCCGTACATTTCAGCTAACAGCTTTGGATATTGATCATGTACACGAGGTGTAAATTCATACCACTTAGGTAGTAACTCTTTCCAATCAGATGTAGTTGCAATGTAGACTGGACCGACGGCATAATTCATATCGGCTTCCTTCCGTGTTGTATGGTGTATTGATGAATCATCATGGTTGTAGTATACCTCATTTAAGCATGGGGAGTTCGTACCACAAACTTTGGTCAAGTTGAAATGACGAAAATCTTTTCGTGCATTCGAAGTGCCAGCCGATGCCCAAAGACCACCGATACCAAAGTGTTGACCAGCTCCGATTCCATTTGATATACTTGATGGTAATGGTGGTAGATTGGTTTGTCTTAGTAATTGGATTCTACCACTGCTGTCCGTATATTCCAATAGATTACTACCTCTTCTACTTTTTGATTCATGCAATCCGTCACCCAAGCTATCTGCAATTGGTCTCAACAAACACATGTCAGGATCAACAAGTGCAATTATAGACTCATCAATATCAGTATGATTCAACCAATGGTACAATCCACCCGGCTTATTACTATACTTATAATGTTTCCCCTTCAATGAAAATGAAGGAGTAAAATGTAGCCGAAGTTGCAAATCTTTCCTCAAATTCAAAGAAGAGGAGAGCAAATCTTGTCCTTTGTGTAGGGAGAAGATACCCCCGTCAAAAGAAATGCTCATTCAATTAGATTTTCATCGTACTCAGAAACGCATGTGCGAGGCCAGAGGTGATACATCTTCGGAAGATTACTTGAGGCATATACAACAAATCAAAAGATTACACAGCAATGAAATCCTGTGCGTTTGGTATGGGTTTGGTCGATGTGACAGAGTTAATCCATACCAAATCCATACAGCTTACCAAATCCACAGCCAAATCCATATTTGGTATCTTTATTTGTACTTCTCTACAATACCCATTAAATTGCTAGCTAATTCCATGCCAAATCCATAGTAGGATACTGAAAACGTCGTATCCATACTAAAACATACCGAACCCATAGAATAAACGAGAAAGTTGCCGTTATGTATGATTTCGCTAAATGTACACTGACAAAATTTACTAAGTAACTCTGCTCATAAAATCACTAAGTTTGAAAATAACAACAACTACCTCTGGCTGATATACTTAGCAGTAGTATCGATCAACCGCCACAATATATAGAGCGTCCATCAATCATCTATCCTATTGCAATATAATAACAACAACAACAATCTCTTAGTCGACCGCCGTGCCATCGCCTCTGCGTCAGCAGCAGAGAGGCCAGAGAGAGGCTTGATCTCATCATTCGAACCACAACATACAACACACATCAACTTCTTTAGAGTAGTTGTCAACACATCACCTCCATACACCTTGATTCATGATATAATGATGATCCTGTGTATGATGCATTGATCGGTCGAGAGGGACATTCACTGGCAGTCGGCAACGAATGATAACGGTGAAGAGTGTTGATGCAGTTAGTTGATGTAGGTTGATGTGCAGCTTCGATTAGTGAGTATGTCAAGATAGATCAAGACGAGACGATCTAGTAGCATGTCTACTCTTTAGTATGATGATATGAAGGGACGAGGCTGATGCTTCATGATATTGTATGGTACAATCTATTTGCTGACGGTTGCTATTATAGAAGAAGAGTATAATTAATTTCAACATACGATAATGTGAGGATATCAAATATGTCAGAGGTTGTGGGGATCGATAGAGAAGAGATGTGTTCGTATAACAGAAGTGCAATCATCATCGTTATCAAATAGATAGAGTCTAAAAGCGTAAAGTAGCAATATGATAAAACAACAACGATATTTGATTGCAATGGAATAGACCATATCCATACAAAGGATACCGGGTATACTACTGATCTCAGAATGGTGATATGGATTCGGTATGGTTACTGTATATCGCTAATCTATGGGATTGGTATACCACTCTTCTCCAGTTTGGCCGATTCTTCTCTAGTTGGTATGGGTTTGGGTAGGTTTGGGTTTTAGCGAGTCTATGACGCATTTAGTATTTACTCTATGGATATGGCCAAACCCATGAGTACCACTATATGGATATGGCAGCACTATTTACCAAATCCATACCAAATCAACAGGATTTCATTGCTGTGTAGAAGCAGAGATTGGGAATTATGATGGAAAAGGATTAGATTATGATAGTGATACATGTATAGAAATACCTGAGTATATCCATGACGCAGTGGATACTAATGACATCAAGAGAGTTACAGATTGGTTGGGATCTCCTGTCGATAAGAAGAGATTAAATGCAAGATATCCGGGTCTCATGAACTCCACACTAGTACACATGACTGTTTTTAAAGACCAATCTGATTTGCTATCCATTTTGTTACAGTACGGGGCAGATGTCAATGCACTAGATGCTCAGGGATGGAATCCTCTCTTTGTTGCAAATATAAGGATGATTAAATTGGACGATGATTTAGATCAAACCAAGATATTGATGGAATGGGGTATTGATATAATTGCACCACGTAATTTTGATAGATTTGGACTATCCGATAAGGAAGCATTCATTTATGTAACAAAGAATAACGGAAATACCAAAATGGCCAATCTTATTTCATCAGAGTTTGGGGGTAGACGATGTGAGGTAATCAACTTACCGAATCATCCACACTTAAATGGCAAGACATGTGTAGTAGAAAAGTACATCACGACAAAGGATAAGTATAAGATCATATTCGAGGGATCGGGTAATGCAGCACTTGTCGGTCCAAACAATCTCAAGCGTCGGGATAGAACTCCATTGGATTGTGGGTATTACATCTCGTTCGAGAATGGTAAAATCTCTCGTCGAGACTTTGCTACAAAAGAAGAGTGTCGAGAATTTGTTACTTCGTTGGATAGTAGTGGAGATGTAAAAGGTACTGCCGAGGAGTTGGAAAGTTTGAAACTGTGATTCTATATATACACTGACTAAGGAGAGTGTATAGCTTACGTTTGTTTAGTTACATGTGATACCGCTTTAACCACTAAACACACAAGGACATCATCATATACGTACATCCTCATTGTATATACTCTCTATATATAATATGGTGTTGAGCATCACAGCGTGTTTGCAGGGAGTTCCACTTCAATTCTTTCAATTGGTGGTGATATTTAGTTTTTCATGTAGGAATCTCCTTATAGGGACAAAGATACTGCCTCCTCGTGTAACATCTGCACTGCACAATAAGTAGTAGTCAAGGTATGTTTATGTGCAAAATTATTATCTTTTTTCTCCTGCCTCTGCCTGCCTTTGTAATTTGTACTTTGTGCTTATTCAACTCTCCTTTGCAAAGTAGAGATATAAAGAAGATTGCAGCAGTATAGAAACATTGTTAAAATCTGGAGGAGTTCGAGATACCTCGTAAGGATAAGCTGTATTCTTGTTACCCTTAGAGAGGGGGAAATATCACAATTCACATGTACAGTAAGTCACCTCGAAGTATACCCCCCAGATTTTACTATACCCCCCTCCTCAAGGTGAGCCTAGTGTAGAATCTATACCCCCTTCCGCAGTTTACTTAGTGTACCTACTAAGGAATTGAGTTATACCCCCCTCCCAAATCTCAGCCTAGTCTAAATCCTTATACCCCCGGGGGGGTATACTTCGAGGTGACTTACTGTAAAAGTTCAGAAATCCAACTCTCATAATAAAAATAAAAGAGCATAAGATTATGTGCACCTATAATTAAAATGTCAATTCTATTGCAGTAAAAGCATTTCATACACCATCAATACTGTTGATACATCAGTCTTTTGTATCGGTAGTGGTTTGGTGGCGTTTATCATAGTCGTATTGAGCACTGAGAGTATATTTCACAATTTTTTTGTGCACATCATATGCACCTTAATAAACAGCTGACTATTACACAACTACATATCAAAGCTATTAACTCCCTACCGTAATAATCGCACTCGTATACAATAATCTCAAATCAACTTGACCGGCGGCATCAATCACCTACGGCAGAGGTGCTTGATTTAGTATTGATATATACTTATCACTTATCACATATACCACAAACTACACACTACGGATTCTATCTAATTAGCTTCTACAGTCTACAACAATATGACGGCCGATCAAACAGTGGATGAATGTGGTATATGTTTGGATACACTAACGGAAGCAATCACACTACCTTGTTCTCATAAATTCTGTGCTAGTTGCTTGGATGGATGGAAATCAAAGTTTGGTTATTCTCTCAAGAAAGAGAAGAGCAAATCATGTCCTTTGTGCAGAAAGAAGATCCCTCCGTCTAAAGATATGCTAATTCAATTGGATTTCTATCGTAAACAGAAACGTGAGTTGGAGGCCAGGGGTGAGACAACTAAGTTGTCTCATATACAACAGGTCATCAATAGATTAGAGGCAGAGGTTAGTGATTATGATGGGAGATTAGATTATGATGATGGATGTACGGAGCTACCTGAGCATATCTTCAATGCAGTGAAGAAGAACAATATGAAAAAGGTTATGAAATGGCTGGGATCTCCCGTTGATAAGAACAAATTGAATGCAAGAGACTCTGATCATTTAAACTGTACACTAGCACACTCAGCGGTTGGGTTTGACAATTCTGGCTTACTGTCCATATTATTGCAGTACGGAGCAGATGTGAATGTACTGGATGCTAGGGGATGCAGTCCTCTCGTACTTGCACATCAAAGAATGGTGAATGATACAGGTGGTTTCGAGCAGGCTAAGATATTGCTAGAATGGGGTGCAGAGATATCTTTGCCCCGTTCTGCTTCAGAATATAGATTAGATGATAGGAATGCATTTATTTATATGCTAAAGCAATCGGGCAACAACAAATTGGCCAACCTTGTTTCATCAGAGTTTGGAGGCAGAAGGTGTGAAGTGATCAATCTACCAAATCATCCACAATTGAATGGCAAGACATGTGTAGTAGAAAAGTATATCACGAAAAAGGACAAGTATAAGATCATATTCGAGGGATCGGGTAATGCAGCACTTGTCGGTCCAAACAATCTCAAACGTCGGGATAGAACACCACAGGATTGCGGGTATTACATCTCGTTCGAGAATGGTAGAATGTCTCGTCGTGAGTTTGCTACAAAAGAAGAGTGTCAAGCATATGTGACTTTGTTGAATGGTGGAGATGTAAAAGGCACCGCGGAGGAGCTGGCAAGTTTGAAGCTATGAGAGATTATAATGACATTAGACGATTGATGAATAAAAGGATCTACGGATTAACCCTGGGAAGAGTTCGAGATAGAAGTAGGAGAGTAAGTGGATAGGTCGATAAGCTGTGTATCTTGTTGCAAGTACTCTCTCTAAATGTATAGGTATCAACAACTAATTTAATAGATATCAACAGCAATAGATAGAAAGAGGGATGACAATCGTTGATTTCATGAGTCGGGAGGATAGGGGACGGAAACTCTCACGTTCCACATGTAAGCACAAATCCTACTCTCAAGTGAACTATATGCACCTAAATATTGATATGTCAATTCTATTGCAATAAAAGCATTTCATATACCATCAGTACTGTTGCTACATCAATATTTAGTGTTATTTCGATCGGTAGTGGTTTAGTGACGGTTATCATAGTCGTTGATTCAACTTCAACCAATAAACATATTTTATATTTTTTTGTGCACATCATATGCACCTTAAAATACTACTCTCAACTTACTGTACATACAGCTCAATGTCACCCTAAGTGTACATTATAAAGAACAAGAATAGTACTCGTTACAACAATCTGGTTATCAACCTGCCTGGCATCATTTACACATACGACAGATACACATATTGATTATTAGACTATTATAAAACCACAAACTACAACCTACTGTAATAACGGACATAGATTACACTATGGATGATAAAGCTGATGATGAATGCGGTATATGTTTAGAGAAAATAACGGCTGCAGTTACGTTACCATGCACACATAAATTCTGTGCTAGCTGCTTGGATGGGTGGAAATCAAAATTTGGTTCTCATTCTCTCAAAGAAGAGAGGAGCAAGTCATGTCCTCTATGTAGAAAGAAGATCCCTCCATCTAAAGATATGATTATCCAATTGAAGTACCATCGTGAACAGAAACGTCGACATGAGGAGAAAGGTGATACTACATCGAAAGATTACATGTTGTTTGTAAATAATATCAAAGAACTGGAAGCTGAGATCGGTACTTATAATGGAGAAGGACTGGATTACGATGGATGTATAGAACTTATACCTGAATACATCTTTGATGCGGTGAAGAATAACATTAAGAGAGTTATGGATTGGCTGGGATCTCCTATTGACACGAAGAAATTAAGTGCACGAGATCCGGGTCATTTAAATTCCTCATTAGTACACGTGGGTGTTTATAATAATAATTCTGACTTTCTATCGATATTGTTGCAATACGGGGCAGATGTTAATGCTTTAGATGCTAATGGATGGAATCCTCTCTTGATTTCAGCACAATTCAGTTTTGAACAGGCCAAGATATTACTGGAATGGGGCGCAGAGATATCTTTGCCACGAAATGTTTTACTTACTGTTCAAGAGGAACGTGGAGTCAGAATAACTGATAGGGAACTATTCGTTGAGATAATACAGAAACTTCGGGATACCACCAAATTGGCCAACCTTATTTCATCCGAGTTTGGAGGTCGACGGTGCGAGTTAATCAACCTACCGAATCATCCACAATTGAATGGCAAGACATGTGTAGTAGAAAAGTATATTGCCAAGAAGAACAAGTATAAGATTATATTCGAGGGATCGGGTAATGCAGCACTTGTCGGTCCAAACAATCTCAAGCGTCGGGATAGAACACCATTGGATTGTGGGTATTATATCTCGTTTAAGAATGGTAAAATGTCTCGTCGAGACTTTGCCACAAAAGAAGAGTGTCAAGAGTATGTATCTTCGTTAGGCGGAGAGGGAGATGCAAAGAAGACTGCCGAGGAGTTGGCAAGTTTGAAACTATGAGATCATGGACTATAGGTATGAGGACGTTCATTAGCCGTATATGTAGTATATGTATAATAGTTAAGAGAGTAACTCAAATAGAGGTTAACAACTTAAACTTTTAATTATTTAGCACATTGTCCGACTCTTTACCACATTAAACTATAAACTCGTTACACACCTCTTACTTCCCCTTGTATCTTTTACACTCATCAACTAACCAACCAACAGCCTCCTCCGGTGTACCCTGCATAACACCATGTCCCAGATTCAACAAATGCTTATTCCCTGGCCCTCCCGCCTTATCAATACAATCACGTACAGCCTGTTCAATCTGTTCCTTCGTACCAAATAATATCGTGGGATCGATATTACCCGAGATTGGAATATCTGGTCCTAATATCTTACGTGCCTGGGCCATATCAATTGACCAATCAACTGCAATCATATCGGCACCCATATCCTTTTGTAATTCAAGATATGACGACCCGCCATTGGCAAAGTAAATCACGGGCACGTCGGGATGCTTCTCTTTAATAATCTTAATTGCCTTTTGTGCCGCGGGCTTTGCAAATTGTTCAAATTGTGACGGACTTAGTTGATGTGCCCATGATTCGAATACTTGAATCATTTGTGCTCCACATTCTATTTGATGACAAGCGTAGTTACCAATCATTACGGAAATCTTATCAAGGAACATTGACATTGCCTTGGATGAACCGTCGTCATCTGCCATCATCATCTTGTTCGTGGGGAGACAATTCTTGGAAGATTTACCTTCGATTGTATAGGATGCCAATGTAAACGGAGCACCGATGAACCCAATCAACGATGTATTCGCCTCCTCGGCCTCCTTTGACAATGTACCCAATATCTCACGGATAAATGGCAATGTCTCATCAAAGTTCACATCCTCAACATTATGTAACTTATTAACATCCTCTTCAGTACGAATTTCTGTCGAAATTACCGGACCAACACCCTTGACTACATCAAATTCAATCCCAAGTGTAGGCAGCGGTGTCAAAATATCCGAAAACATAATAATACCATCCATACCGTAAGCACGATGACATTGTAAACTTAATTCAATTGCCATACTGGGTGTTTCGGAACGTTCACGGAAGGGATATTTATCTGAATATTGACGGAATGCTGACATGTATCGTCCTGCCTGACGCATTAACCATACTGGTGTACGTTCGGTTACTTCTCCTCGTGCTGAGCGGATTAGTATGTCACGATCTCCGGGTGACGAGGAGGTACTGCTAGTGGTTGTTGCTTCATCTGTTACTGTCGAGTGGAGCAAAGTAGTTGTTGCAATTGAAGAATGATGTTGTTTAGGTACTGTGAATGCTACTGTCGATGACAGAACTGTAGCTGATATTATTATTAACTTGCCAAATAACATTATACTATAATGATTCTACTATACTACTGCTGCAATCTTCTTTATCTCTTCTTCAAGGGGTTATCGTAGGTACATTCAGAGAAGACCATTCATCTTTTTTCTCCTGAAGTATGTACTACTCAATGACGACGTTACACGAGGAGCTAATTTCAATTTTGGCGATATTACTCAAACGACACGACAACGCAGGGTTCTCTTCTATTATGATCCACGCGACCCCTCGCGAATCCAAGCAGCTGGAGTTCGAGCTCATAAATCTCTCAGACTCAGAGCATTTATCTCACTACTACTATTGCTAATTGCTGCTACTGCTACCAAATCATCATGAAACTATCACTGGCCACTATTCTTATTGCTACTGCCGCTTCCACTTCTAGCGTTATCGCTGATGGACAGGTAAGATATTATTATTATCTATCATAATTGACAATTGATTTGTTTTTATATCTATGCACATATATCACTCAAATACTATATCTAACTTTCTCTCATTGCAACAACATATGATGTACATCTCATACCTATGTACTCTTGTCGATGTCGATTCACACCAATGCCGACGCCGATACCGATACTTTCTTCTACATGTGTGATATGCTTTTACGCCTTTGTAGCCTCCTCATCTCCGCACCCATGATACATCGGGTACTGATGATACTAGTGCTTCATTGGCACTCATCAAGGAGGTGGATACTACCAATCTACCCGAACCAAATCCTGACATCTTTGAACCAGCTGCGGATCTTGATACCTTCCGCAATGTTGATCCGTCCAAGTTTGAGTGGGTAAATCCCGATGAGATTGAAGCGGGAGGTACCACATGTGGTTTCTTAAAGGCTCCATTTGGATGGCCTGCTGGTTCTGAGACGGGTTACAAAGAAACTGATGATCAGACTGATTATCCATTGGCTAAAGTTTGTAAGTTGTAGTTGTAGTTGTGTGACATATATGTTTATGTGTTTA
>Ga0214480_100490_pt1 | contig 19987 bp, 14 predicted proteins | sample M1_20Mar14CPVII9_3_FD_165042 | JGI IMG/M metagenome (GOLD analysis project Ga0214480, IMG submission 165042) | Marine eukaryotic communities from Monterey Bay, California, United States - M1_20Mar14CPVII9sort6BwellE17 | ecosystem: Environmental > Aquatic > Marine > Unclassified | place: USA... | reverse complement strand
ACCCCTTTTGACAATAATATAATAATAGTAATACGTTTTATTGTTTGAAATTATATTGTAAGAAGGATACACAACACAATGAGTACTGAACAACAGCCAATCGTATCGGTACCACAATCAATAATTTCTGATGAGGTTGTTGATCCTCCTGAGAAACCTGTACTCAAAGACCCGCCTGTAGAAGAGGATAGTAAAACAAATGGCGATGAGACTGAGACTAATATATCAGATGATGAAGTTTCAGCTGAAGGCGGAGGAGAGCCTACACCAGTCGAAGAAGAAGTAGCAAAAGAAGAGACTCCGAAATCTTCTCAACCGGGTCCGTATGTTTATGATCCAAATAAGATTACGCTCAAGTTTATATTTGCAAATAGAGATGGTGTTAAAGTTATATTGGAGTGTAAACCTGAAGATACAGTGGGGGAAGTGAAAGGAGCGTTGTTATCGATGTGGCCCGAGAGTGAGTTTACATAATTTGTGCACATCATATTATGTTCACTTCATGTGTGTGTGTGTTCTCTTATTTAGACTAACATGATATCTTTTATACTACATCATATAAACATTTTACACTAATTTGATAGGTGTACCAGAAACCTCAGGAGGAGATAAGATAAGGCTGATATGTATGGGAAAGGGAATGCTATCACCCGATTCCAAGACATTAAAAAGTTTAGATGTGCCAATATTTAAGACTCATCCAACCCCAATTAATGTTGCGGTTAGACCAGAGCACATAGAAGTATATGGGAAGAAGGGAACATCTGATCGCAAAAAGAAGAACACTACTAGTACATCTGGAGGAGGTGGGGGCAATAGTGGTGCTAATAATACTTCTGGACGGTCAAGTGGACGAGAGCCAGGGTCAAGTGGATGTAGCTGTTCAATTATGTAACTGTTAAAGTGTGTCATTAGTCTAATATTGCTCTAAAAATATATTTGATGCACAGTTAGGATAAACCTCCTTTAGTCTATTAAAAGTTATGAGTATTAGCCCAAATATCTTCTATTGCTCATAGAGTGTACTAGATAGCGCATTCTATTCTATCCGCACACAGTCCTCCTACCCCTTTTTCTTTAAGGAGTCTCAGCTCCCTCCTCTTGATTCTTTTCCCACACTGATAATCCTACACCTCCCGACAGCAACGTTGCTACCACACCAAGAGCAGCCTCAGTTGGGATTTCAGCCCCAAAGTATTCTGCAATCATTTTAGAGCCAATAAATCCAAGCACAATACCCACGGCTGGTTCTAAATATTTAAGATCAGATGCAGCCTTCGATAAGATTGTGTAGAGACTACGCAGTCCCATAATGGCAAACATGTTGGATGAAAATACCACAAGGGGGTTCTATTGTAGAGAGGCAACGAAAAGGTATTGAATGAGTGAGATCAGGTGAAGTGATAAATCGCAAGGAAGATGAAAATATTCTTACCTCCGTCACTCCAAATACAGCTGGTATACTATCAACTGCAAATACAACATCACTAATTTCCAGAGTGACCATACAAATGAATAACGGAGTAGCCATCTTAATACCATCAACCATTGTGAAGAAGTTACTACCATCAAACTCATCAGTCGAATCAATAAGTTTACGACTAAACTTGACAATTGCATTATCATCCATATCTTCCTCCTCCTCCTCTTCCTCGGGGATTAACGTCTTAGCCGAACTATAAACTAATATACCAGCAAAGACTAATAAAATAGCATGAAATCTTTCTAATGCGGCGGCACCAACACCAATCATTAATGCTCTCATTATAATGGCACCATAGATACCCCAATTTAATACACGATCTTGACTTGATAATGGTACCTTGAAGTATTCAAATAGTAATAAGAATACGAATAAATTATCCACACTTAAACTCTGCTCGACGAGATAACCAGCGAAGAATTCCTCTGCGGTCTCTTGTCCAAATCCAACACCCAATCCTAAACCAAAGACTGCAGCTAATCCTACCCAAAGTAACGTCCGGCCGATTGCCTGTTTATAAATATCTTCTTGTTCTGGTTCTTCCACTATAATTGTTGGGAATGTTCCAGGTTCACCAAAGCTCTTTCCCTCTATTTCCTCTGGTGTTGCATACAGTCTGATGTTATTATTAAGGCGTGCTTGTAGTTGTTGCTGTATTATACTATTTCCACCGCAGATTATATTGTTACTATTTCTATGACATATTGATGATGGTGAAAATTTACTAACACTACTTGATGTGCGGAATGCCTCTACATTGAATGAGATCGTCGAAAGAAGAAGGAGCAATACTGCCATTCTCCCTCTTGAGTTTATCTTTCTTATCGTCGTCATGTCTATATATAATTTTTTTATGCTTCAATGTTTTGCAATGAAAACTATCGACTTGAATACTTAAAGCAATAATTGATAATAAACTACCAAAACAACAAATTAATGAGTTGTCGCTTCTATGTAATAAATAATAGACTACAATAGTAATAGAGATGGACACTCGGCCCTTGCCCTCTTGATAATGATGTTGTCTCGCTGACGAAGAAGGATAGAAGGTGCACTCGTCATGTGTGCAATAATCGACTCAGCGTGCAGAATTTTGCACTCATGAAAGGCTCATGGCTCACAATTGATGTACGAAGGTATCCTAGCGCCTAAAGTTGCAAATTGCAAACCGACGGAGTGTTGCAATACGACTGAAGCATTAGTTGCACCGACAAACATGGTGATAGGCTAGGCATATTAATGCGGCATGATTGGCTACTCCATCTTGATAGTATACTGATATAATCTCGAACAACAGTCATATTATTGATACAACAATATTGATACATATAAATCTCTATCCATCATCTTTCAATGCCATCGACGTCTGATAAATAATATGTCCAGTATGAATAACGTTACTACAGAACAACATCAACAACAGCCAATGGCAAACCGATTATCTGTACCCCTATGCAAAAACAATATGAATACTACTGCTCCTTATACTAATAATAGGCACAGGTTGCAATCGAGTAGTAGTTGTTACTCATACATATCGAATGCATCTTCCACAAGAACACATCGTCGATGTTCTATAGAAGTTGGTTCAGTTCTATTTGCCAATGATAACGACAGAGGTGAAGGGCCAGGCTCAACATATCACGAGGAACATACCACCGCTATGGATACCTACCCAAAGATATCAACTACACAGGAGAAATATAGTGTATACAATTCTACTAACAATGTTGCTTGTACACAAGAGATGCGTAGTCCAGCAGATCAACCCAATATAGTATCGCCATCAAGTAGTAGTCAAATTCGTGTAGTAGTAGATGATAATCCATTAGCATGGCTGGCATCGCCCTTCAGCAAATCGTCAAGTCGCAAAGAAGAAGAGGAGGAAGCATTTGTTAAAGATTCTACTACACAAGCAGTGCAATGTGTTAAAGAGTTATCATTTGATTTTAGTAGTCCACGAGATGTCAATTGTATACCCGACAAGAAGAATGCTGTTACGCCATCTTCGCCAAGTGAGGAGAAAGATATAGAAGAGGATGTATCATCTTATCGTCCTGTATCACCTCCTTTACTCAGTAGAATTGGAATGGATGATCCAATCACTGATGAGGTTCCTGTTCAAGTTATGCACAATAGGAACAGAGCAAGGAGTACATCTATTTCCGAAATGAGTGCAAGCTACCTGAATGAGTTCTTTAATACTACTGAAGAAGGAGTAGATGACTATTCATCTTCGACAAGTAGCAGTTTAACATATGAAGAGAATGACACTGGTATCAAGAATGAGAAGAAGACAATCGAGTGTAGTATGTCCAAACAAACATTGACACCTCGTCATCATCCAGTATCTTTGTGGAATCAAAATCGTGGCAGATCATCAACTATGGAATCTGATATTAGCTCATATATATCATCAGAGAGCAGTTGCTCTTCACACGACGACGAAGAACAAGAGGAAGAACAAGTGTACATCATAGAAGACCTTGATCTTGCTGACGACGATGATAATTTTCTCATCAGGCAAGATTCTGGTAATCTTTCCCTTCAAGACGATACTTGTCATGACTCTATGGGTAACGACAAAGTACTCCGACCAAGATTGACTGAAGAGAACCTAAGAGAATGGAATGTCATTTGTGAAGATTTGAGTAAGCAAAGTATTGTCACCAAGGATCAGTTTATCTTTCGATCACTGAGTTGTCCCTACAAGATGAATACTTTATCTTCTTCTCCAAGACAAATAACTGATATGGAGTACAGTGATGTTGACTCTGAAGTGGAAGAGCCTCACTTGTTGGCCGGTATATCACAAACGATATCTCCATCGTTGTTTTCATACACTAACAGTGTTACTAGTGATCATCAAGATGACGTATCTGAGTTGAATATGGAATTGGATTTTCTCCATAGCACTCTAGAGAGCAGCTCTAGTGGCTGTCTTGCAAGCACACTTGCAAGCACACTTGCATGTCCACAAGCTGTAGAAGATGGCAAGCATCATACTACCAAGACGACTCTTCGGCATAGGCGCTTCAAGTCTGAACCTGGTGAGATGTTTTGTAACAAGAAGATACATGCTCTGCCTCAAGTGAACTTGACCTTCTCAGGGAGTATGATGCCATCATCATTGAAAAAGAAACCACGACATCAACGTGGTCAGAGCCTTTGCAGTTTACCGTCATCACACTTGTTTGACTGCTCTTCTTTGCATTGTATCTTGGAAGAGGCTTCTAATAATAGTACAACCAGTACTGATGACACTCTACTCTTTGACCTGATTGGTTTCATGAAGCGACATCTTGAGACATTGAGCACATCTCAAGTGTTTGAATCAGGCTTTGTGATGGGCTTAGTTTGTGGGTTGATCATCCCTCTAATCTTTCAAGTATATACAATAAAAGTAACTTAGATTGTTGTATGTAAAGACAAGTTCTATCTTAGTTTCCTTTCTTATCATTCGGGTCGGTAACAACTTGATCTTCTTCTTGACCAGTAGTGGAGTCTAATTGTACCTTGGCCTCATTTTTCTTATCGGCATCTTCACTAGTTGGTATCACCGGATGTGCATCAGAGGTATCACTGACTTTCTGTTCGTCGGATTGATTATTTATAATCGAGTCATCGCCTTGTACTCCTCCATTATTATTGTTTGAAGTAACAGGACTTTCTTCATCATGAAAGTTTGACTCTATGATTTGTTGTTGTTGCTGTCTAGTATCTGCTGATGATGCAACACGTATCTGATCGCCGATTTGAGCTACTTGTACGAGAAAACACGCCTCATCGTTCGATTTGACTATATCTTTGTCAACTTCTGCCATCAAGAGTAGTATAGTGATAATAAAGATCAATATTCCTGCGTTTGACATGACTGTGTACAGCTCCTCTCCAAACAACTGACCAACAAACATGGCCAAAGTACCAAAGAATAAGTAGAACCAAGGATTGCACATTGAAGAATGAACTACCATTGCCGATTCTGTACCATATCTCCAAAGCATTATTGATAAATAGAATGATACTAAAGTCAACACCGCTGTCGGTATTAAACTCAACAATAAATGGATATTATCCCAATCTTCTGCTGCTAAACTCCACCAGCCTGCACGACCTGCTAACGGGTCTTCTGTTATTAATACATTGAAATTAACAATCAACCCCATTATCAATAGTAGCAATGCCAATGTTCGTATTGAATTTCGTAACATGAAAGACATTAATACATTGTTGTTAACTCTTACACCTTCATCGAAGTATAAACCACAGAAGTTGACTGATCGTCTTTTATGTACAAGATATGTTATCTCAAATACAACAATTAGGAGTATGGGCACTTCAAATGTTTGCAATACGAATACTGCCTTGAGAAATAGATTCCCATCCAAACTATCATTATTCCCATCTTCAACATAATTATCATAGATGTGTCCTGTTGCTGCTAATGCTGCATTCTCTAACGCTAATATACATGTTGCTATAGGAAATAGTACACGCACTGAGAAGAATGATCTATAATGCAACCTTGTTCTACCAGTATTGATTGCCCACAATGTGCATAAAAAACTTACAACACATAAGATTGAGTATCCTGCAATTAAACCAGCTGTAGGTCGTCCTCCAGACACGTCAATGAAGGTCATATTATTATTGTGTAGGGGATATTAGTATGTAATGATATACTCTGTATTTATTTGATACTGTAGATGTTGTAACAGACTGTTGATATTATTATATATAATGTAATCACTACTTCTTTTGTCTTTTAATGATATTAATCTCTAGTACTCTAGATACCTAGAGTCTTGATGTTATTATTGTTGTAGGTGAAATTATTCACACAATTGATGTCAAATGAAATATACGTGCTAATACTGATGCCGCGATCTAGAATAAGACAAGAATATGCCAATGGAAGCAATTAATGAAGTAGATGGGAGGCCGCTTCTACAAACTGGGCAGCTAACACTCTAACAGTTCCATACCAAAATGGTTTGAGAGACGCATGGTGGACCCGTAACGTTGCGCAGCGCACGCGTCACAGGACCAAGTCCCTCACCTTCAAATTAATACCAACTCAGAGTACCAGCGGCAGCGTACATTCAAAGCTGGCAAAACCCAAGCAAGTAGTACTGCGTCCACATATATACTCTCTAGATATACTATGACTTTGTTACTTCGTCGAATTGCAACGCGACGAGCTTTATCTCTTCGTTCACCAACTATAACTATATCATCCACAAAATCATCATCTCAGTCTCATGCACAATCATGTAAAAGACAAATACTAATACAAACTAGAACAAAACAATCCACATCAGCAGCAGCGAACAACAATAAGAAGAAAGCAATATCTCGAGCAATTAATCAGAATGCAAAATCTAATAGTACTATAGCAGAGGGAGGATCAGAAATAGATGCTATATTTGGGTTAAGACCAATCGATTACTCAATACGTCCACCAATACAATACTCTCCACCACCGCCACCGGCTAAGCCTGGATTTCAAAAGTATCTCTTCCCATTAACATTATTATTTACTGCTGGAACTGTGACATATTTCTATATTAATAATAATAATGATAATTATGAATATTGGAAGGCTATGCAAAGTGGAGAGGCACTTCAAATGGATGATGATGAAGAAGATGAGGATGACTATGAAGATGATGAGGAAGAAGAATAGAAATGTGTATAGAATACCTTTATTAGAATGGTTTTGAACATGGGTCCGATACAACAAATATAAAGTAGGAGATACCATTAGTTTGGATGTTAAACTGATTTATTATAAGATTAGATAGCAACTCAAGTATCAATAAGAAGATTCTTGTTTCTTTCTCAATTTGAACAACAGTGACATCCCTCCACAATTATGACACTCAATCTCTCTATTACAGATATATACCCTACTACAATAAATGAACCAACTGAAACTGAATCAATTAATATACTTCAACATGCCACTGCTTCTTCTTTTTCAATCCCTTGATCCATTCGTCATAATCGATGCCCTTACTCTTGCAAACCTCAGCAAGCATATCTTGGATACCAGGCATCATACCCTTCAATCCACAGAAGTACATGTGGGCTCCATTTTCCAATTTGGTAAAGATCTCATCCGCATACTCCTCAACCTTATCTTGGATGTACATTTTACCACCCTTCTTATTCTCCTGCTCACGGCTCAAAGCATAGTCAAGACGGAAGTTGTCTGGAAACTTTTCCTTGGCCTGTTGGAACTCATCATCATACAATAATGCATCACTGTTGGCAACACCCAAGAATAACCAAGCCTGACCCTTGTATGCCTTTGCTGCTGGAGTATCCTCATAAAAGAGACGACGAATGAAGCCACGGTAGGGAGCGATTCCAGTACCTGACAGATTTAATAGAGCAGGCAATGTCATGTAATGAGCAAAGAAGATGGACATAGGAATGAAACTAACTATCACACTTCACCAAGCTTACCAGTAGCAACCATGATGTAATCAGTGGAAGGATCTTCCTCAGGCATTAGCATAACCTTCCCCGATGGACCAGTCATTACTACTTCATCGCCGGCTGTTGTGTCACATAAGAAGTTCGAACAGATACCCTTCTTGGCTGGATCGTCGGCCTTCAACTCTGGACACCAGTAAGTTGCTCGACGGACGCATAATGATCCAGTGTTACCAGTCATATCATCACCATAACGAGAAGATGCAATTGAGTACAAACGCACAGAGTGTGGTTTCCCGTCTTTCTCACGTGTACCGGGAGGAATGACACCCCATGACTGTCCCTCCCAGTATGGAAAGTCACCCTTATGATCAATTACAATGTGACAAGTCTCTCCGGTTGCCTTTGGTCCAACAATACGCTTTGTAGATACTACTTTGCCGGTAAATGGTGCTTTGTTTTTGAATGTATTAACTTTTACAGCCGATTGATCCCAGTATGGTGAAGCCTCTAAGAAGTCTTGAGCACAAGATCCACTAGACAATTTCATAGCAGCAGCTCCGGCTGCAACGACGCCAGCGCCAGCTGCCAATAACTTGTTTGTATTATCAACAGTTTCTACAACCTCTTGAACTTTCTTTGCAGCAATTGCAGCCGGAGGTAAACTAGTAGTAGTAAATGCAACAGTGGATAACACACCAGCTGTCTTTGCCAAAGTCTATTCGAATATTATTATTGTTGTTGTTGTGTCATTTGTATATCGTCATATATTATGTTAACATATGTTTATTATGGTCAGCAATTATATAATGTATACAGACTAACTTACCTTTAACGCACGCTTGCGCTTTGATGGACCTTCGCCGTTGTTGGCCATACCAAGGGCAACTGATGATACATGGTTTGTACTAATAATAATAATATGTTGTGAGGAACACAAGTTGTGATACAAAATTATAAAAGTATCTTTAATAAATATCATATCATATTATGAAATGAAAAAAAGACTTACGAAGGTGCCGATGGTACGGCATTCGGAGCAAATGCATTAGCCGTAGCAGCCAGTAGAGCAATAGAGGCGACAACAAGTTTCACCATGGTAATACAATAAGTGATGATAGAGGTAGTAGCAATGACAATGAAGAGGAAAAATCCTTTTTTTTTTGGCCTCAAGGATACCTACTTTTTACTGCCGAGGATACCTCAGCACTCTCCTTCTAGTTCTAGCTCCCAGTGAAAATGCAGCATAAATTTACTGGCATGTGTTGATGATGATAGTAATAGTATGATACTACGGGCAATCATTCTCTATTTTTATGTATCAATTTAAAGTTGGTAACATAAAATACTTATTTCTTTTATACTTTCTTCAAGCCTCTTTGAACACTTGTGATCCTATCACCAAGACTTAGGGCAATCCCTTGCGTCTTTGATCGAATTCGTATGTAACCCGCAAGCTTTCCATCATTATCTTCCTTCTTCTCAACAGATACATTAACAAGAGCATCTTCCCCAAATACACTACAAGTTTTGATAAACAGGAAATATGGATTAGTAAAGATATGTAACAGTGCTAAGATACCAAAAATGCTGATAGCAAATAATAAAACAGCCAGTGGTTTGCAATAAAGCTCTGAATGACCACTAAAGAACGCCTTTTCGGCGTCAAATGTAGCCAGAAATCTATATCCCCTTGGATTTAACAGACAACTGGCACTTAAAAGACAGCATCTAACACGAACCAGGGTCGCTCACCCACTTCATTATCTAAATACACAAACAGTTATATAACTCACCTCTTGGCATACAAATTAGCAGCCAAAAAACTTCCCTTCTCACTTCTGTCATGTGGTGTAAGACAACTCATGTTGGTGGAGCTTACGATATGATCAAGGAACTCGACCAAGTCGGAGATGGAAGTTGAAATGGCAACCTTGTTCTCCCATTCAAACTCTGCCCACATTGATCTAAAGACCTCATCGGTACAAGTGGCAGGTCGAATATAATCCATGATATCCATGTGAATATCATTCAGATTGATGTAACCCTTCTCTTGTGTTGATGCATCCTCATACACAATTGTTCCAAATATGTGACCAGTTTCTGTAGATGAAACCTTAATACTAGCACGGATAGTCATCTGGTCAAGAGGGCCAATTGTTTGACTCTGTGGTCTTTCGACAATCTTCATATCTCCCATCGTGCTAAGTTCAACCGTCAGGTTAGCCAGAGTATTGGGAGTACGGTTGATAATCAAGATTTCAAGAAGGATATCATAATCATGCACCGTCACAAAGGCCTCAGCATAAACAGGGTCGGCAAATCCACTAAGCTGATATACATGACTCAACTCATTACTGAGGAGAGAACTACCATCAGCGTAACCAGTAGCCCGAGCGAGATCACTTCCGTCATCGAGATCGAGATCACCACCCTGTGCTGTTAATGATCGAAGTTGTCGGAAGTGGATCAAATCATCGGCTTGGGCGGTAATAGTCTCCTCCTTTGACTCTTCACTTCCACTTCCATCCTTGTCCTGAACATGGGCCAAGAAGGAAGCGAAGCTCGTTTTACCCTCTGTTAGCAATGTGTTCTTCAGTAATGCCTTTGCCTTGGGATCTAGCAGGGCTCTACAACAAAGGGTGATGCGTTCACTGCAATCGGCAAGGCTGGACTTTTGAGCAGATACGGTAACCTCGGCCATCTTGACAATCCCACACATGGTAAGCAAGGCCTTCACTGTCATAGATTTGACAGTAACTGCATCCATACCTAGATCGGGTGCACGCAAACACATCTTTGTCAGACAGGAAGCAATGATTGATCCAAGGAAGATGTCGCCCCCAATAATCATCTTACGTAGATGAGGACTTTTATCAAGGGATTGACTAATCTTGGGTTCTGAGTATACAGTCTGTGTGGCGTACGTTCCATCTGATAAAACGACATTCTTGGTAACCATCTTGGGACCTTTAGCAGCCTCAATAGCGGCTTGTTCTTGGGCTTGCTTTTCCTCCGCCTGAACAATAAAGGGGGCATCTCCCAACTGTTGTGTGATGGTATCAAATGCATCTGTCACTGTTTCGGAAGTCTCGCAATACTCTCCAAGGATCCACAAACAGATGCACATAACATTGTTGTTTGTTACTTCATCTACCGTGTTGACAAGTTTTGAAAGGATAGCGGGGCGGAGGTTGGGGTATCTCTCAACAATAGCCCGTACGAAAATAATAACTTGCATCCCTCCATCCGATGAGAGGAAGTCCATCAATGTATGCACAACACTCTCGGCAACATCGGGGAAACGAACAGCGCATCCGTGAATAGCGGTAATGAGCATGTTGCGATAAACCTTGCCCTTATCCTCGGATGAATCTGAGTTCTCCTGCTCAGTCTTGGAAACCTCCCTCTTGAGTGTAACGACAACATCGGCAACATTCTTAGATGTCACGAGAGTCATGGAAACATCAAGAACCTTCTTACAAATATCTGGGTTGGGAGATGATAGAGCACGTAGAATATCTTGTAATAACTCCTGAAGGATCTTGGAGTGTTTCTTTTGGAGCTGTTCAAGACGTTCCAAAACAATCATAATGACATTATTATCATTTTGGGAGTTAAGAAGGTTGGTGTATGTTGCTGCCGCGGCACGAACAGCCGTGGGTGAGTTGGACATCGAAATGAGTGTCCAGGCAGCCTCGTATGAGACAGCGGGAGATTCCGATGATAGCATTTGGAACAAGACACGGACGAAACGTGACTTTTGGTTAGGATCACGTCGACAGGCCTTACGTGTCAAGTCCAAAACTAGGAGGGCAAATCCATCCCCAAACTTGCCAACGTCATCCAAATTTTTGGCAAGGTACTGGATAGCAAGTTCCTCGGATTCATTGTAAAGCATTAAGAAGGCATTTCTACGCGCACCAACATCCGTCTCGGCATTAATAAATGTCTCCATAAGTTCCGGACCATCAGGGATGAGTGTTTCTCCATGTAATTTGTGTGCCATAAAAACTGCCATGGCTGCATTCTTACGAACATACTGATGACGATGTTGCAAACACGCCTTAATACTAGGGATGAGTGGACCAAGAATTTCCTCATCCTTCACTTTACATAAAAATCGTAACATTGATCCACGGACATACTCATTTGGATGGTTCAAGTCATTCATGAGTGCATTACATACTAAAATCATCTCGGGTAATAATTTACGTTGGACGGTTTGCCCTCCTTGTGCTGCGCGGAGTACCTCATCAGATGTAGGTTCCTGATACTTTGGTACCACCTCCCAATAAAGCATACATAATTTCTTAAGTGGTTTATCATCTGAGTTTATACAAAAACGGATAACCTGCATGAGGATACGTGGCATGGCCTCTCCACCCAACATTGCCATGATGGCAGCTTTAAGGGCGTGCCTTTTAATCTGTTATTTTTATCGATGGTATATAGATGTATAATGTTAAATTGTGAGCATAAATGTATATAATATAATAATAATAACATAACATGGGCTGTTGTAATTTTGTAAATCCAATTATGGCTCATCATCATATTCCTCGAGATTCACCGACTACCAAAGTGATATTGCTGCAATAACTGATTGTATTAATGTCCTCATATAATATCTCAATACCCTTTATCACAATTTAACTAAATCCCTGCTAACCAAGTACCAGACATAAACACAACATAAATTTTACACACCTTGGGATCATTACTTTCTAATTGTTTTGCAATTTCCTCCTCCGATGGTAATCCCCCCGCTGTTACATCCGAAGCGAGGGTAAAGGTACAATATGCCTCATTTGCGTTTGTGGTCATATTAATTCACTGTATATGGCGTATTAATCTTCGTCGTACCTACTCCAACAACCACACAACAATAAGTAAAAGCTCAATCAGGGATGCGGTATCCTTTCTTCGTTTGGCGGTATCCTCTACTCTTACATACTAAACTGTGTAGAGTTATGGATAGACTGCTCGGCTATGGGCAGCTTTCTAATAATGTAAAGTGCCTACAAGTCAATCCAGTCCAGATGAAATAATGTGGTCTAACTTTATTCAACTTTCTTCAACACTACTTGCAACTCCTCCTTTCTAAACTTGAATACTCCTCAAGTTTTGACTTCTTGCAAACAAGGACGTGACGACCTTATCCATGTTGTCAATAACCTTCAAGCCCTTCTCCATAGCCTTATCAGTATCACCATCTTCATATACAATAAGCTGGCCCTTACCCTGATCCAAAATACCATTGAACTTGCCGTCCAAAATCATTTGACTAAGCTTCTTCTCGACAACGGCCAATGGCATTTCTATCAAGGTGGCAACATGATCAATCTCAACACAAGAATATGGCTCAATAATACGAATGAGATTTGATTCCAGCAATTGTTCCTGTAGTGTCCCAAGATGATGCTTGATCAATAAATCATCTTGCAACTCATGAGGGTACTTTGAAAGTACGGCCTCATACTCCTTGAGTGATCGCTTTGATGCGGCCGCGGCAATAGCAGACATGGCCTCAACATCACTTCCGGCATACTTGACACCTCGCTTGCCAGTAATCATGCCTGAAATATCCGCCTCATTACGATCAGATCGAATGCCCGTTGCACCTGTGGAACTAATTCCCAATGCCTTGGACAACCCATCAAGGATCTTACAAAGCATCATATACTTTAGACATGGTACTGCCTTCTCCTGATCATCCAACTGATCTAATTGTTCAAATGCCTCCAGGAAGTATGAGTGTGCGGTATCATAATCCCCCTCCTCGCAGTGTAGAACACCACTCATTAGATCAATTTGAGATTGAAGTGCGGGAGCAACATAAATAGCATTGGCATTTGTCCTAGATGCTGTAAGTGCAGCCTTGGATTTGGCAACATTACGTAATCCATGATGTACCTTTGACTCCACAAGATGTACCTCCACCAACAGTTGTTTATCATCCAACTTTTTCAATTCAACTAATAAATTATCCACCAACGTTAATGCCTCTCCGTATTTATCCTGTTGGAATAAAACAAATGCCAACTTGGACTCCACACGTTGACGTAAGAAACTTCTCTTCTCCGCCTTACACCAATCAATAATATTACGACAAATTTGACTCTGCATATCCAACTGATCAGGTGCTAATGAGCATACGGCATCCAATACAGCCCTAACAACCTTGGCAGTCTTTGCCTTGGTGACATTTTCGAAGAAGTTTGAACATGTTTTGCCTGTTAGGAGTGTTACTACCTCATCATGACGATTATCTTCACAGTATGCACGTGCAAGTGAATATACGGCCCGTTCTTTGAGTGCTGATGCTGTGGGTCCATATCGATTAGATGGCTCATTTAGTAATGCAGTTAAGCCGGGAATTTTATCACCAGCACTTTCCTTATCATTAATACTATCGAGTAATTCAGCTAGATCGGTACAGTCTTCTTCTTCATCCTCTACGGCTGGTGGTGTTGCTGCCACAGTAGGTTGGTCTACTTCCATTTTATCTTCTGCCATTTTTGTATTGTTGTTGCTGTTTCTTTATATATATTTATCGAATTGGTTGCCGTTTTGTGTTGGTTCACTTATTTTCTACTATGATACTATGATTGTTATCAGTTATTAATGTGGTTTATATGCCGCACTCAATATGGTTCACTATTTATCACAACTTTTACTGATACACATCGGCGACCTTCGGCAATCTCAAATTGGCTTAAGGAATATGCTGGTGGAGGCGCCGTAAGGAAAAAAAGGAAAAAGAAGGAAAAAAGAAGAAGAAAAGGGAGAGAGTTCAAAGTTATTTCAAAATTTCTTTAATTAGTTCAGAACTTAAAAGCCTAGCCTCAACGTAGTAGACTACGATACACCCATTTTCTCTTCTCCTTCTCCAAGCACCTTTATCAAAAGTTAGGCCAATGATAATGGGTACCTCTCATATGCAATGTAGAATAACATTACTTCTAAACTTAAATCAACTTGTTATTAGTTGTTAATTATAGTATCCTTTTCTTTTTATGCTCTAATATGCATGTAACATAGTTATCATATTGTGCTCAACAACATACCAATATACAGATAAGATATTCTACCATTCGCGTATTGATTGTGTTTGCTCTTTTTTGGTTTGTGTATTGACATTGATATTCGGCAGTTTGTATTCAGTATGCATTTGTGCTCCGAAGACTATTATACATACCCGTCTATTACTATTTCATATCCGCAGTATATTGGGCTATTGATTCGTATTATGCTTATCTGATACCCAAATACACCATGTATAACTTTCCGTAATATTGTTGTTAGTTCATCATATCGTCATTTCAATCCTGTGCATATCATGTGTACTTATACACAATAAACCATTTCACCTCACACAATACTTAATAACCACACTAAACTATACACGGCGGTATATCTTACAATATAACACTCGTTGATTACCGCATCATCGCTGTTGTTTTGCCTCTATTCGATATGATTGTGGGTGTAGAGCGAGCTGTCAATTCACCACAATTACTTGAATATTGAGAGGCGGGCGTATGATAAACAGCACACCAAAAGTAAAGGAGGTATACTTGTCCAGACCAGCCACTCTTCAATGCATATCCATCATATAATATCGTGTAGGAGAATTATATGTCCAATAATTTCCCAAAATGGAGTCGATCCTGATGATGATTATTTATCGATCGATTTGAGGCTGAGGGTCGATGGAAACAAGCGCAACAAATGCGGTAGCGGTTGCATTAAATTGGTGAACAATTAAAAGATTAGTTCTTTTTATCAACCAGCGACGATTACAGGATACGATATTGCTTATGCACGCCGTATGGTTTGATGACGACAGTAGCAATCAATTTCTACATCAAACGATGTATCAACTTCGGAGTAGTATTGTGATAAAACTACGGCGGATGATATATACCGCTCGTAACCAGTACATCTGCAAACAACATTCTAAAAGGAGGTAGGTTTGCCGTATCTCTGATACGCTTAGTTACCTAGTATAGGAGCAAAGAAGAGTGGCCGCCATGCTAGAGTTTGCTCAGGTGATGAGTTTGGTTGTGGGAATCAAGATTACCGTTGTATGAACTATTCATTCGCAGGGGAATCTTTAGTTAATTTACTTAAGCCCAAACGGTATTAATAGTTAATTTTAGTTAATTTACCTGAGCCTAAGCGGTATTAATAGTTAATTTGGGCTATAGTAAATTAACTAAGGATACCGTTTTACTACAGCCCGAAAAGAACTAAGCGGCCACCACCAAAACGTAGCAGCCCTCAAATTTGCCCATTTTTGGATACCAATTAGGTATCCTAGTGTAGTGTAGTTATTATCCGCGAGATGCACTGTTGGTCGAGGACCTCTCTGATGATCTATCGATTGCACTTTACATAATTGGAAGCTCGTGCATCTTTAAACTAGTAGAAGAGTAAAGTAACCTGACTCCTCTACTTACTATTCTACTCTTTACATTACTATTTAAATAACAATAACAGTTCATTCAGCTTTCCTTTGCTTTCTATGACTTCTTCTCCTGCTTTAGCGTCTCCTGCTTTAGCGTCTCCTCCTCTTTCTATACTTTGAAGGACGGATGAGTAACGAGTCAATAAGCCAGCTATCTTCATCATTTGTGCCGTTTGTGGATAGGATAAAGTTGACAGAAAAATCCTCTCCAACACCGGTCAATCTTGCTGTAAAGTATGCCTTTAATCTATCTGGTGAAAAGTCAGCCTTGTCAATAACAACTTCGGTATGATCAAATAGAGCCATGTTGTCGTCTGATGAGATTAAATACTTTCGATATTGATCCGGTGTAAGACCCTCAGTGTTGACGAGATCCATAATTTGACTCTCGGCACTACTATATCCGAACAATACCTCTATGCCATAGTTTGTACGTGGGTTGTCATTATTTTGCAGTGCTTTAAGAACTGTTTATTGTATACATTTTGTATTGTATTTTGAGTTGAGTGGATGAGATGGATGATGATATCAAATGATCATACATATATCACAAAAGAGAAAAGTGATGTGAGCAAACTAATAACAACAACCAAATGAAACAAGGACTCTATATTCACTTACCCACTTCCACCACTTCACCAGCAGTTAATCCAGAATCCGGTTCTGGAAGAATCAAAGAAAGATGATAGTAACTTATGTTAGTACACACGGCTTGCAAAGACAATCAGATAAAGATACATGACGGCCAAATGAAGTATCCAAATCGCCGAGCCTTCAGATTGAACGCATTATAACACAGGACAAAACAATACAAACGCAGACTTTCCAGTAGAAGGAGGTTGATACACTTCTTTAAACCCATCCTCCTCGCTCGCTCCACTCTCCTCAGCTCCTTTGGATAGCTCAACGAATGCTCCCGCACTCTCAAACATTCTATCCTTAACCTCATCATAGATTTGTTCATTTGTAAATGATGCACTCTCTTCAGACGTTACATCATACTCTCGTAATATAGCATCGTCATTATCATCCAAATCTTCATTAGCATTATCTCCTCCTTCATATGCCACTGTGCCATCATCCTTCATCATTTCACTTTCATCAGCGTCTGAGAAGTCAATCTCATCACCCTCAATTGATATATCACGATCTGATACTGCCTTGAAGAATTGTGCTGCTAAGTCTGCGCCTTCTTCATCTGTTGGCTGATCACTCATACATAATTTTGTACTTGATGTGCACCGTCTTATCTTGATGTGAGAATAACTTGATAGGTACGTTTGTGAAAATCCCACCACCGTAAAGACACATCCACACTGTAAAACAATAGCAACTGCAATCAATATAGCTGGTATGGATATCATATTGATAGAGATCCTAACAAGTAAAGTAACCCACAGCACAGTTGAGCATTGAGCAGCATTGAGCACATAAAAAAATCTTGTGATCTTTGAGCGGTATCCTAAATTCACAATCTCAAGCAACTATTATCAACTTTGATCTACCTATTGTCGTATTGGTATTGATCGGCTGGGTTAGATATATCATTGATACATCAAATTAATCGGTTTCGAAATCAGTATTGGTAATTGGTATTACATTTTGTTGAGAAATAACAAGCAATTGTTAATAGATGAGAGTTCAAAGCAAGGCAGGTAATCCAATTCGTCGGCCACCAAACAGTGGTGGTTGTATATCAGAAAGCAGTGGATATTCCAGTACATTTGATAGTGGATATTCATCTGTCGAGACTGACGAGTATGATGATACTGATCGTCCTTTAGTACCCAACCGTAATTCATACTCACGACGTGCACCAATTAATAATGAGCAAGTTCAGATTGCAAGATTAGTTCTTGCAATGGCGTGCTTTTGGCCGTTACTCTTTCTATTAATACCACCATCTACAACTAAATCACATGTTGCATTACTCTCGACAGATATGGATGCACAGAGTTTTAGTCAACATATTAAAAGTATTGAGCAGAGAACACATAATAAGATTGATAACTTAAGATATAAGGTTTCAAACAACATTAGTGCAAAGAAGGATTATATAAGGAATGAAATGAAATCATTATTAAAACGAACTGATGTGGTAGGTTATGGTGCATCACAACCTCGAGTTGCGGTAGTTGTGGTGGTACCCCCGGCCACGACAGACAACTACAAAATCATTGAAGAGAATGAACTATTAAATGGTGCTTTGAAGGCTGTGGAATCTATTTTCCGTACAACGGATCGTAATCGTATATTTATAGTAACAGTTGTTATGGACGGACGAGGCAAAACAGGTACCTTTGAGAGCAAGTTGCAAGATATAGATCAAGGACGGACAGCTCATAGACATGGTACACAAACACATGCACATGACTCACATCATGATTGGTTGGTAGATGGTCATAGCAAGAAGAAGAAGAAGTCAAATGAAGAGAAAGAAGATCATGCTCACTCAGAGAAGATTCATACAATCTACAATCATGAGAGTATCGGTGTCTCGGCTTCACGAAAAGAGGCTGTACAGTTCATTAATATACTCTCAAGCAAACATGAAGAGGCTGGAATAAAGTCACAAGATGAAGAGCTATTATTGTTGTTCTTGAGATGTGATGCTCAATTGGTAGGAAGAGAGAAACAAGTTCGGACGTGGCTTGATGATGTAACTGATGCATTGATAGTAACAAGCTCAGAAGAAGATACACAGAAAGAGAAGAAGGATCAACTTGCACCTGCTAATGCAGTATCATTTGTAGTTGACTATTCATCTACTGACACTGAGGGTAACATTGAAGTTCACTCATCACATTTGGGTGATACTTTCTCCTTTGATGATACTTTACATCCAGTCCATGCAACCGCCTCCGGACAAGACATGGCTTTGACGAATGGGGAATCTTATCCCACCCCCTTGACGAATGCTGCAACTGCATTAAGATTGAGTACATACAATGCATTTCCAGCCAATGATGAGATGTTAGTAAATCACTATTCTGCTGATTTAGAACTGGCCTTCAACTTGTGGCTATGTGCAGATGGTATTGATATTTTGGGTAGTAGTAATGCACGTGTAGTGGTGTCGCCTGATGTACTAAATACATATGAAAAGAGTACCTTACCCGGTCCTTTGGCCGCGCGAATTGTTAGTGCCTGGATGGATGGACATGAAAATGAGTCTTTAGCCAATCGTATATTCAAGTCAGTCGCTGATTCAGCCGCTACAACGTGGCAGCATAAGATGGAGTCAGGTCAGAATACCCATAACGATCAATCAAGTCGTATCTTGTCAGAAAAGACATTGGAGTTTGCGAATATGTTGATTAGAATATCTTCGGAAGCTAAGTCTTCTCATTCATTCCCAATTGATCTTTCAAAGAAGTGTAGACCATTTAGCTGGTATATGGAGAATGTACATCCAAAGGGACTTGATGATACTGATAGACAATCTGCTGTTGTGATCAATAATAAGCATCTCCTCCCGTCACACCCGTTGAGTGATGAAAACATGGCAATCATATCAAAAGCATCTCCAGTCAAACTTGCTTATGAAGATGTATCCGGTGGACATATAGCTCATCCTCACAAAGGAGCAA
>Ga0214480_100489_pt1 | contig 19994 bp, 13 predicted proteins | sample M1_20Mar14CPVII9_3_FD_165042 | JGI IMG/M metagenome (GOLD analysis project Ga0214480, IMG submission 165042) | Marine eukaryotic communities from Monterey Bay, California, United States - M1_20Mar14CPVII9sort6BwellE17 | ecosystem: Environmental > Aquatic > Marine > Unclassified | place: USA... | reverse complement strand
TTTATTACGTGATAATATTACTCCTCCGCAACGATTTGTGGCACGTCCGTCAAATTTTGGGATAAGAGATGATAATATGGCTGAGGATAAAGAATTAGGAACGAACGTTTCTTTCTACGGTGAACAACAGACACCAAGCCATGGTCCATTGACCTCGGATAGACCTCTTATTCACACAAACAATCAAAAGATCACTACTCACATGACTAATGAAAAACAGAGATTAGATCAAATGGTATTAGAATCTTCATTAGCAGAATTGTCTAATATGCCTTCTGATGATATAGATACCAGCTTGATGGATATTGAAACTGATAAAGATGAAGATTTATCTGCCGGTATATCCCAGTCCTTGTCTCCCGAGTACCGAGGTGAGAAGCAGGCCGAGATGTCCATGTCTAATATTGTTCAACCAGGTCCGCATGATGTATTGATTGGAAGGGGAGGTGGAACAAATCATAATCCAGGTAACAAACGATTTAGACAATTGGTATGCGCAAGGAAGGATGAATACAAATTTGCCAAGAGAAGTCAAAAATCAACCATTGCTCAAGAGATTGTAACTGCGTGGCGTGATCAAGTACCTCCTGGTAGATTTCTCAAGCAAGATGAAAGTATAATGTTGTGGTATGATATAGGCAATGTGGAGGCAAAGGAGAAGACTTTACAAAAACTTCGAGATTCAAACAACGATGATCGAGATGATAGTGGAAAGTGGATCCCACCTCGTAGTCGGACGAACAATCTTCTTGAAGAGGAGGATCAATATGAGCCAGCTGATAAAAATTTGGGCAAAACTGAGAATGATGACGAGAAGCAGCCACCTGTCTCGGTTACTGCAGCTTCAATGGAAACAAGCTTTAGTCAAAATGGATTCGAGTTGCCCCCAGAGGATGATATTGTTCGACAGCAGGAGAAGGAAGGTCGTCCCAAGTCTAATGTGAGAAGAACTGTCCCGTCCGAAAAGGCTCATAACGGACCGCCGAGGTTTACAAGCCGTCCTCCTCGATGGAATGATCATGAGGTGAGTGCTTTGGCAAAAGTGTATGGTTTTGTTTTGGTCGATGTTTAATCTAATATCTTTTCCATCATCAACAGGACGAACAACTACATCAAATAGTCAAAGTATTACATCCAACAATCGGATCTCAAAGTAACATTCAACCTGATCAAATTCATGATATACATTGGTCAACAGTATCAGAACAATTGCATGCTGCCAACACTTCCTCGTATATACGTAAGCCAGCTGAATGTATGAGACGATTTAGAAAGTTATATTGTGCAACGGGAAGTAGTGTCAATAATGAGGTAGGAGAACGTGCCACAAATGTTTGGACCAAAGATGAAGATAGTAAGCTGATGGAATTAGTGGCACGGCACGGTCCTCAACGATGGAGTCATCTTGCTAGTGGATTACCCGGGCGTAAGGGCAAGCAATGTAGAGAACGATGGCATAACATTCTCGACCCTAGCATATCCAAGGCACCGTGGTCTGAGGAAGAAGATCGTATCATCCTTCAATATCAGATCGATAACACCGCTATGAGCTGGGCAAACCTTGCCAAGCTCCTACCAGGACGTACTGACAATCACATCAAGAATCGTTGGAATTCGAGTATGAAAAGTAAGATTGAGAAGTATCTCTATGGAAAGAATATTGGCGGTATCCATCAGATCAAAGATAAGAATGATAAGTATTTGATAGGTGATGATATAGATGGGTGTTTGTCAGCCGTACATGCACCGCCAGTAAGTCGAATGAGTAGAAAAGACAAGCCAAAGCAACAGAATAAGAAACGGAATAAGTTGTTCAAGATTGAAAGTGAAGAGATTATAGCCGATGATGACTGTAGTAATGAAGACTTGAAGCAGGATAATGTTGACGAGGTGTCGCAACAACAAGTTAGTATTGAAACTACATCGAACGTCACTGATGTCGAGCCATATGCCCGTGAGAGTGTTTCTCAGGTAGTTAGTATTGGCACGATATCCAACTTCAGTGATGACGAGCCATACATTGGTTCCCGATATTCTTCTTCTGTTAAACAGCCACGCGTTGTGGATAGTACTAATTATTACCCGGGTTGTAACTTGAGAGGTGCTCATCCACTTCCAGGCTCGTCCAAGTACAAATCAATCATATTCTACGAAGGGAGTAGATACTCGTTGGGAAAGTATGAGTTCGTATCAGATGCTGCACTTGCTTATGACAAGGCAGCTTTATCGATCGGGCCATATTGGGATATCAACTTTGCTAGTTGGGACGAGTACATTGCTACTAGAACTTTAGAAGTAATGAGGAAGGGGAGTGATCAGGTAGATTTGTCGTTAGTATTGGAAGTGATGTCATCAAGGGCCAGTGAAGTGGTATCAAAAGTGTTGGATGAGGCCGAACTGAATGATTACGAATGGGTAAGCTTTGTTCTCTTGATATATACATATCATGTGCTCATTTTCTTACTCGACTAACTTATACTCTGTTACTGTGTTTGTATATCAAAGAATCAACAAAGTCTAGGATCCACTGATAGTGATAGTCATGATGAGAGGGTTAAGGCATACGAAACTGCACGGGCTTTATACTTATCCCATTCTAGATTCAGTAGTAGAAACATGAAAGAAGAAGAATATCATGTTCAAGAGAAGGTATATGCATGGGATCGAGGAGTTCTATATGAAGCCAAGGTACTGAAGTGCAAAGACGATGACGATGAAGGCCGCCAGTATTTCATTCATTATTTGTGAGTACTTGATGTGTTACTACTTATCATCTTGCTCTAGGCACTATTCTGACAAAACTTTATCGATCGTCACCTTTTATCTAATAACAGGGGATATAAGAACTGCCACGACAAATGGCTGAGCCCGAAAGACATGATGAAGTTGAATCCATCGAACAAACGATTCTATTGTCAGTCTAGGGGTATACTATTTGTGGAGAATGAGGTAGTATGGTGAGTACAGATGTTAATGAAAGTTTGTTTTCATATTTCAATTTAACATATGTTCTCTTATCATCACCCACCAGTCACGAAGATGAATCGTTGAGTTATGAAGAAGAAGAAGACAACTCGGATCAAACATCTGTATTCAGTGCATTATCTTTTGGAAATGAGAGTCGTGTAAGCGCGGAGGCTGTCTTGACAGATGAAGAATGGCCTGTTGATATGGGAGAAGGTTCAAATTTCATTACCCTGCCACAAGGAGTGAGAGAGACAGTAACTGGCAGCTGGGAAGTTCGAGTATATTATCAATCAAGTCTACAGTATATTGGTACATTTCAGACTTTGGAACAAGCAACATTAGCAAATGAGATTGCACGGAGTATGTTCAAGAAAGACGAGGGACTAGAGCTCTCTGATGAGGAGTGTCAACGGAATATCAAGCTAGCGAAGGAGGCTGCGTCTGCTTCTTGTATCAAGCGTGGAAGGGGACGCCCAAAGAAGGCTAATCAAACTCTGCCAGTAGTATTAGTAAAGCCAGGACATGATCTTGAAGTGAATGACCGTCGTGGTGACCTCGATGGAGGAGTTAGTACAAATGGTAGGAAGCGTAAGTTGTCAAGGAAAATGGCAGATGCATTAGATCCTGAGGCCGAAAAGAAGCAACCTATCAAGAGTATTCAGCAGAGCGATCTCTCTGCAAAGAAGCGTCAAAAGAAGACTCCCAATGCCACAGACAAGCCTGGAAACGAATCAAAGACGTCAGTTGCCTATAAATTACCTCAAGGAGTGTATGAGACTCCAAATGGTACTTGGCAAGTTCGAGTATGGTATCAATCAAGTCAACGTACTATTGGCACATTTCCAACTTTGGAACTGGCAACATTGGCAAATGAGATTGCAAGGAACATGCTCAAGAAAGATAAGGGACTGCAACTCTCTGCTGAGGAGTACGAACGAAGTTTCGAGCAAGCAAAGGAGGCTGCTTTGACCACAGCTATGCCAGATTTCAAAAGTTCCAAAAGGGTCAAGCCTAATGAACCTTTGAATGATATTGACAAGAAACGAGTAAATACAGCCATCGAAGCCGTTACTACATATGGGGTAGGAGTCGATATGCAGACAAAGCTGGCAGCAGCGGTGTTGAGAGGAGTGACAGTTAGACCTTCTGGCAAGTGTGAGTAGGAGCTTTTCTTTTTGTTACATTTAATGTTTGTCATGACGATTCTTATACGCTTTGATTCTGTCATAGGGCAAGCACAAGTATACTATGCTAGCAAATCACAATACATTGGTGCCTTCGATAGTAAGGTCGAGGCTTCATTTGCATATGAGATTGCCCGAAAGTTGCTTGATAGTGACCCTTATGAAGCTGCATCTCTCAGTGGAGAGGAGATCGAAGCCAATATTAGGCTGGCTAAACGGGCAGCGTTGAAAGGTGTTAGTGAAATGAACATGGAAAAGGAGAAGGATTACTTTATCTAAGTAGTAATATTGCATACTATAGACGAGAGCTTGGGAAGCATATAGTCTCAGGGAAGCTTTGTACTACTCAAGTATAAACAATAAATCGATATATTCATGAACCATCACCTCATCACATTAATCACTTGGCTAATTGTACACATATAATTCTACCTATTCTCACATAACGTGTCCTCCGATTGAGAGGCGCATACTCACTCTATCCGTACATGTAACACATTCATCATTATTAAGGCAATGAACGTTTCATATCTCTATTCCAACTTCTCGACATTTGCGGTTGTTCAATCCTACCAACAAACTGCGGTGCCGGTTGCAACCCCTCTTCATTCTCAACTTCCCATGCCTGTTCTGGTATAACTCCTCCACTAGTACCATTGGTACCCATTGCACTACTCATGATTGTTGGTGAATTGTATAATACCTTTATCCTTTCATTCGTCTGTTGCTTGTTGTCAGATCGTACGCCCAACTTGTATTGTGTGTAGAATTGTCCAGATTGGGTTGGATAGAGTAGGAATGTTACCGGTTGTTGATTCCATATTGCCTCCTTTTTGTAGACAATGTTGGATGGTGATGGTGATACAGGACCCTTGTAGATGTATATGCCATTGGCAGAAGAAACACCTGACCCGAGTACAACAGCCTTCATGACAATACTGTCACCATTCGATGACGATACTACTGCTGATGAGCTTTCTCTATTGTTCTTGTACATCATCTCATTTGACACCTGGACATCTCTATCCTTTTCATTCCGAACTTTATACTCTTCATCCTTCTTACTCAACAACTTCTTAGCACCAATTAATGTCGATTCTAACAATTCAACTTTATTCTTCATTTCTAATTCACTATACAATTCCAACTTGTTATGTTCACTATATTCCAAATGTGTAGTTAGTTTGTCTAATGCAATTATATCACAATTTGCAACTAAGCAACGAGATTTTAATGATCCAGATCCAACCTCTGCCATTACTTGTGCATATTGTGAACCATAGTTGTAATAGTATAATGCTTCCTTTGGTGAGATTCTTGGCATGTATTGAACGTGTGTTAACCAGTAGAAATCTTCATCTGATATTGATGGTGGTGTTGATGATGATTGTTTGGTATCTTTGTCTCCACTATTGCTAGTTGGTGATAGCAAACTTGCATCCCTATTCACAGTGCTACTGTTATCAGTAGTCAAGGACGTTTCATCTCTTAATCGTATATATTCTGCTATCTTTTCACTCAAACCAATACTACCACCACTATTACCACTACCACCGCTAGTACAATCTAATCTATCACAACTTATTATACTCCGCATCAACTTTGGTTCAATATCCTTCAATAACTTACCATTCACACTACCAAACTTTTCAGCAATAATTCGTATACTCTTATCTCTCAACTCAAAATCTTTCAATATATCCGAATGGATACAATATATAGATGCTGTATTAATTTCTAAATCGGATGGTATGAATTTAGTTGTAATTTCCTTATGTAGGTCTCTAACATCAAATCTGTTTGATAGATATCGTAATGAGGAGGCTGTTTGTGTTGTTAGTTTTAATGTTGAACCGTAGATGTAATCTAGGAATAATGGTATGTGTTGTGAGGCCAATGTTGGTAGATATATGTCTACTTTATATTCAGCATTTGAATTTTGACTTCTGGCACTATTATCACTCTCTTGTCTGTATATACCACTACTCTTTTTATTATTAACTGACATACTACTATTATTCTTATTGCTAATTCTATTACTACTATTCTTAATCTGTTCAGCTATAAAACCACTCTTACGTCCACCATATGCTAATAATAAAGTATGTACATGATAATAAACACCACCTTGTGTAGACCCGTCATATATTACTAATGTTAAATCACTCATTGATATGAATGGATCTGAACGCCAATCTAGTGTAACATCTCCTCCTCTTTGTTTATTACCACTGGCATCTAAGGGAGTACAGTCTAATCCTTGTTGTAGAGCATTAAAGTTGTCAGTACAGGACACTTGTGAAACAAAGGAATTAAATACTTTTCGTGTTTCTTTTGCTACTTCCTCGGCTGCTTCGAGTGCTGCCTCCTTGGCACCCTCTGGTATATTTATCATTGTGATGTATTATCTCTCTATGTTGTCACTATAAATTGCAGAGCTGCTACACAAGGATCAATATCACTACGTTATCAACTAAAAAGGCAAGGGTGGAGGGAGATTCGTCAAATTATATGCAAAAGGATACCGAATCCTTTTTTAACGGTAATTTGACGGCCGTTGTCGAACTTTTGCCAAAAGAGCATCGGCATGCTTTGACGTTGCCGATTGCAATGCTAGACTGGAAAGTATGACAAACATTGCTAGAGAGAGCAACCACACATCAGTTTCTGAAGAGTATATCCGATATCCTATGATGATGAGATCTCTATTATCAATACTCCTCACAACAACAATACTATCAGCATTGCAACAAATATCATCAGTCTCGGCATTAAACTGGTCACTCGATTCAAAACACGCCTCATGTTCCGGTAATCCATTCACAAATATACAACTCTCTGCAACATGTACAGAAGAATGCTGGAATGACGGTAGTTCCACAACATGTGAAAAATCAACCTGCACTCTCGGTGATTTAGCTGAATTAAATGGTAGTTTAATAGCCACTACATCATTTAGTAATTCACAGATTGTTGTTACGCCATGTATGTTTGGTATTTGTAGTACTGCTGATTCGCGTGTTGACGGTAGGCTATGCGACTGGATATGGCCAAGTGGAACGATCTCCTCCAATGGAGATGATGATTATCGCGGATATAATGGTGATGATAATATAGTACACAGCTGTGGCGAACCAGGACAGTATGATATTAATTATCTATTACAGCTTCCATATGAAAGTGAAATGCCAAATTGGGTATTCAATCATCTTACTATTAATATACATGTTGATAATGCTGATGAGTGTGACAATGAGGAATCGGGAAGTTCATCATATCAAATGCCAATAATGGGAATGGGTGCAATGGCTGTTGCCGCTGCGGCTGTATTGCGTGAACGGAAGAAGAGAAGCCGCCGTATTGAAGACGAAGATGATGACTATATGGAAGAGGAAGATGAAGCAGTGAACGACGAGGATGATGATGAATCGTTAAACGAAGAAGATTCTTATATCGAAATGGGAAGAAAGATGTGGATACAAGGCATGAGTAGAAGCCGTTCATTAGAGGAGAACATACCACCGGTATCAAATGCAGTGCCATCACCAGTTTACAAACCTCCAATAATAGAAAAGCAGCAAGTTGACAGACCAATAGCAAATAATGTATTGCCGAGAGAAGAACCGAGTAGAATTACTTCTCATCCACACTTAGAAACAAAACAACAAACGATACCCCTTGAGGTACTTAAGAGTTGGTATGAACAGAAGGGTATTGCAATAGTTTGAGAATCCATCCCATGTTGATGTTGCTAGATTAGAGAAAAGTATGTGTACAGATAGCTATAATCTATGTAAAGTATCAAGACATATTATTTACACTCCTCCTATAATACTAGTTTTGCTTGTCGCCCTTCTTCGCATTCCTCTCAGTGAGACGTCTTGTCTTAATCCCATTCAAGAGAGGTTTGGCCATTAAAACATTAAGAACATTTGCAATTCCAATAAGGATGAGTATATTTATCTCGTATGCTTCACTTATCCGAATGAATGCAGGGATACCGCAGGCCATGACAAACAGAGCTACCATGTTTTCAATATGTAATGATAGGTTTTTGTCCTGCTCATCTTGTAATACTTTTAGCTCTTCACTCTTATACTCCCCCGATGTAATTTGAAGTTTGATATTCTTAAAGGATCGGATGGCTTTATAACCTTTATATTGTGCTATCATTTGTTGGATACCACCAACAGTAATACCTATTGAAAAGCCCCAATTCTCTGTGTAATCATATATAAACCAAACTAATATAGCACCGGTAATGAAACCCATCACACCAAGTAAAAGACCAATTCTACCAATCCAAATATGAAATAGTCGTGCAGTTCCTTTAAACGTAGATGGAGTAAGTAGAGTGTTATGTGCACAAACGAGATATATTGAGTATGCTCCGATCAAGTGAGGATATACCAATGGATGAATAGTCTCTTTTTGTGATAGATGAGTAGGTGCATGGCGGAAGAGAAACCATATGCATAGTGTTGTAGAAATAACCCAGGTAATAATAAAAGATATTGATGTATTTGTCATGGTGATGATTTGTATCGTAGTTTGTTGCTTGAATAGCTCCACTATGAAGTTCTGTTGAGTGATTATCTTATATGTGTGTTGTCTTAGAGTATTCGTTTGCCACTAACACTCTTCAGCTACTTTGTGTTGTGTTAATCTTGACCGATCATGCATAACAGATTGCAAAGATATCAAACAATAACATTTTGATATCTTGTGAGACATAATTGAGTGCGAAATTATCAACTTCGCAGGGATGTGAAAATTGAATGAATGGGGATCATAATCATCAGATGCTTCAGATAGATGCTTGGTTTGGTAATAGAATCCCCCTTCATTGGTTGGAAACTCCAAAGCCGATTCCATCAAATTCAAAGAGTATGAATCAATATCTCTCAGAAATATTTGCAATCATCGCTATATGCGGCAGCTTCATCCCTCTGGTTACTCCTAACCTCATCTAAGTATGACTGAAGAGCTCGTAAAGCTGTTCCGTAATCATCCTTTGTTGCATACCCATTCATGAACATCTGTTTGATTGCCTTCAAAGAATCACTGCACCCAAGCCCGGCAGAAATGATGTAATGCCTTATGCCTCTTTCTGTATTGCCTGCATCTATCTCGGATGAGCCTAAATTGTGCCTCGCTCCTACATGACCAAGTATAGCTGCTACCTCCCAGAAATGTTTAGCCTTATTACTATCTCTTTCTACTCCATTACCAATGTAATAACCATAACCAATATTAAAATATGCTCCGGCGTGTCCAAACTTGCCTGCCCGATGCCAGAGTTTCAATGCTTTGTCAGGTCTTTGTGGAAAGCCATATCTTCCGCGATTATAGACGCACCCTAGACTGTAGATTGCTTGAGCATCGTCAAGATCAACTCGTTTCTTATAATCTGCGACCATTTCCTCGTCAGTGGGAGATGGAGCTCTACAGAATGGACATTTCTCTTCATCATCTCTTAATGCAACTGCATGGATACACCCACTGCATACAACCTTGCCACAACATGAATTATATTTAAAAGCTGTCCATAATGAAGGCATTCGTATGAAACAGATAGGACAATCCTCCTTTTGTGGTGGTTGCTTGAATAGTTCTTCATCAGAGACTGGTCTCATATCATTATCATTAATACCCATAGATTCAAATAAACTATCAACTTCAGCGGTATCGGCCGATTCATTATTATTTGCTGCAGAAACGTCATTATCATTAGCATTAGCAGGAGGCTGTACTACCTCTCGATTATCACGAACACATGATGTGCACCTTCTTTGACTTTGAGCTCCTGACTTCCATTGCTTCTTACTAAATTTGTCTTTTGGTAGATCTTGATGACATGCAGCGCATAATTTCATTATTGATACTGTATATATGGTGATTGATACAGTTTGGGGTTAGTGTTATACCAATTATTTGTTAGTAGTGACCTACTTTGTAATTTTTATGGTGCACGTGATGTGCACAAATTTATCTCTAATGTTAGATGTGATATGAGAATTGATTCAATAATCACACCCTATAAACCTCTCACTCTAAATACATATGCTTGTATCGGTAATACTTGGTGTTAGATGAGATTGCTACAGAGTGCGGCTACATACATTATCGGTATTTGCTAATTTCAATATTTGTTTGAGTCGGCAATTTCTTAGCCACGAAAATACTAAGTAACAGCCGGATAGAGTAAAACTTGTTTGCTATTTGCACCATGTACTTTGCGTTGTTTGGTGTATCTAATATCATAACGGTGCCTAATTGCAATTATATATTCGCCATCTATGCATGCAGAAATATAGAGCTAAGTGACGGTATATCAGTGTGAGATAAGATAGGATACCAAATATATAAAATAGGTATGAGTTGTCTCAGGTGATGGGAAGGATGATATGAATATGAACACAGCTGATATCGATATAGATAGCGGTAATAAGACTGATGAAATCGGTGAAGAATTGAAAGAGCCTGATGTACAAGACACAGCAGTAGTATCGGCGGCTCAGCCAAAGATTGAAGCACCAACAACGCAAAATTTAATGCAGTATCTCAATTCACTTGATAATAACAGCAAACCGATGGGATTAGAAGACATAGACAGAAAGCTACCACCATCATCTAATGTTGTTGTAAATGAGTCCGAGTTGCAATCACCCATTGTTCCACAGTTTGTACACATACCAATTGACAATAATGCCACTCTTGCAACCAAACATCGAGCACCAAGTGTACCTGATTTAATCTCCTATTCACATTCTCATGAAAGAAATATAACTACAGCCACAACAACAATAACAACTAACAATAATGTGCTGTTATCAAATGAAACATTACCAAATAAAAAAGATAATAGAGAAAGCAGAAAAGAACAATTCGAGGAACGATTACGAAGAGCACATCTTCGGTTAAAATCTGATGCTACTGGAGATAATGACGAGGAGGAGGAGGTTACACGATATAGATCGAGGAGTACACCCTCGCGTCACTTACGAGCTGTAAATGATAATGAAGGTACATCTGATAGAAGATCTAGTTTATACAATAGCTTTGGACATAACAAATCTAATACTGGTATCCTTCTTCCACCTGATACATCAGAATTGGAAACATCTGAATTGGCTGTTCATATGTCAATTGAATCATCGGCACCTGAACCAATGAGTCCTACTGATCAACGAGAAGATGTTGATATATCAAACATTGCAGTGGAGGATACACCCAACAGTATGCTCGTCGCTACCAATTCATCCTGTAAAAGTTCACATGGAAGTAGAGTATCAGATGAGGAGAGGAATGATAACATTCTTCTTGAACCACCGCCTCCTCCCCCACCGACAACCGAAAAGGAACGATTGGTAGAACGGGAAAGCCAGGCTAGATTGGAAACAGAAAGGGCACGTCGACGTCAATTGGCATTACAAAGGGATAGACAGAGTGACGGAGACGAAGATGATGAGAATAATGCCGATTTACTACTTGGCGATGTATCATTCGATGCTGGATTAGAAGATCAAGAGATGGCACCTGAATTTGTTGGTGATAATAGTGGAGTGGTATTGGATTTACCAATTTCATCAGCGGATAGTAGTTCTAGTATACCGAGACCTCCAATACCCCCACCGCCAGCAACCGAGAGGGAGAGGTTGGTTGAACGAGAACGACAAGCTAGGTTGGAGACTGAGCGTGCCCGTCGACGGCATTTAGCTTTGCAGAGAGAACGAGATGACACAAGCCCTGATGATGATATTGAAGTGAATATGGATGAATCAAATAGTGTGCCGCCGACTTCACCCCAGAGTGATATGAACAGCGGGGATGGTAGTCGCCAACGATCAACAACAAGTATGGAAATTGGTCACCAAGCCGAGGTGCCGAATACTGAGGCAGAAACAAACCTCTCCTATCCCATGGAACGATTTCTAGATCGTTTAGATGATGAAGAAGAACCGAGCTGTACGCTGCCTGTTGTTGATATAGCCACAGAGGAGAATAACGCCGAACCATCGCTTCCTTACACGATGGAGCTATTTCTTGCTGACAATGTGGCAGTTTCCGAACAGAATGAAAGTGCCGCAGACGCCACTAGAAGTGATACAAATCTAGCACACGAACCAATCAATACCGAATCAGTAGTTGGTGGTACTTCCATTCAACCAAGGCTAGAAGAAGATCACGCACATCAGAATGAACCATCCCAAGCTGCTGCTCAATCTAATATGTCTGTAGAGTCTATCAATGCAAGTACTGACAATCTTCCGATAGAGGGTGGTGGTGGCATTAATCAACTCAATCATCCAGACAATCAATCACTTACATCATCATCATCCCACTTATCAGTGGCATCATCACATGATACCTCTCATCATACACTGCACCTCACAGAGGCGGAAATAGCTCATCTTAATGAGGTTGAGCATGCCAGTATAGGTAATACTGCTCCCCAATCAGTAAGAGATGAACCTTCTGAGGCTTCGGTCACAGGCAGAGTTATTGACCATGCATTTAGTATTGCTACTCAACCTACGGCGATAGAGTCAGTCACAGTGACAGAAGTTAGTGATCATCGAGGGAGTGTAATAGAATCAGACGTTATCCGAGTTGAAGGACCAAACATATCAGTTCAAAATAGTTCATCTGGCGGTGCAAGCGTCGCAGCCATGCCAAGTATAGCCAGTAGTAGTAATTCTAGCCATGTTTCAGATGATAGCACAGGCTCCCATGATAACATTGGAATGCCTCGACTCACAGAAGCAGGCATCGGTACCTTGGCAGATATTGAAAATGCAAGTCTTGGGCCCGCTCCTCCTCAATCTGTACGATCTCGTCTTTCAGAATCATCTGTAGCTGAAAGAGGAGAGCATCAGTTCAGTAGCACGGACCCAATAGCTGAGATTAGTAGTGTCGATGAGCGTGATCTCTTGATGATGGACAACTCTGACGATGACGACTCAATCTCTGATGATCATTCTGAAAATGCCAGTGTTGAGGCGATGCCTAGTGACCAATCTGATCAAAGCGTCGAGACGCCTAGGGTCTATCATGGAGAACATAGAATGCACGTTGACTCAGATGACGAAGAGATGATTGTATATCAGCCTTCTATTATTGGTAGTAGTGCAAGTATAGAAGCTCTACCGAGTATTGATGAATCAGCAACACATGATTATGGTGCATTTCATTCAAGAAGTTTCTCACGCAACTCAGTAGAAGGCTTTAGCACAATGGATCATCAATATGATAGAGATATCGAGTCAGCACCTTTGCTTGTCCCAACAAGAAATGAAGAACAAACACGGACTGTGCCTCCCTCTGAACCACACGGCACAACAAGTCAACACGCCATAATAACCCCGACATTGATCGTAGGAATCGGCACAGGCTTTGCTGTAGGATTGGGCTTGGGCATAGGTTTGGGATTAGTAAGAAGTTTAGGATGAGAGACTTAATGCGCTAGTAATAGTAACAAGCAAACCTAGTAGACATGTATCTAGTTCCGCTTCGATCTTTCATCTATTGCTTTATACTTGAAATAGTAATCTTTCTAGTAATAACTCAAATCAATCCTTCTCCTCCTTAGTGTTCATACTACTAACACCTTTCAATGCCGCTTTTTTAGCCAACTCAACCCTTGATTCCCAACAAACAATATCATCCTCTTCAGCCGTCTTCAGCAATTGCCTTGCAATCTCATATGCAAACGCAGCTTCCACCTCTGAATCAAAGAGACCAATATAACGCGATTTGCTACCATATTTTATTCCGCTTGCTGCCCATTTGCCATTGGGCTTCTGGTATACCCTAACCCTAACTTGTGAACATGCTAATTCTAATTTCTTCTGTCTTTCAGCTCCAACCCCATACATACTGTTGATAGCTTCAATAGCTGCAGTTACCCGTTGCTCATCAGTTACATCCGCCTTCGGTTTCTTCATGTTGTCTGTTTCGGCAGCCACATTGTCGTCGTTCAGCACATCCGGAGCCTTACTTGCACCGATAGTATCCCCATTACCAGTGGTGGCGGCAGTAGAACTAATTGACGATGGTTCTTCAGCTACACCAGCACGACATTTACCTTTCTCTACTTCGAGTAAACTTGGCAATCCCTCCCATGACTTTTGATGGACTCTTCTTTCTCGGAGTAGACTCATTCTCGTCGACATCGCTGTTGTCAGTATTTGAGGGATCGAATGGCTTGAGTTTGGGCTTCTTCTTTTGACTTTCAGTTCCATCATGCACTACTGTCCTCTTCCCATTCTCCTCCTCGTCCTCCTCACCAAGTCTATTACCGTTATTGCATTCCATACTCGTATTATCTTTTTCATATTTAAAGTCTTCCTTTTCCTTCTCCTCCAGAGGAATGGGGCAAACCTCAGAGCCAAGGTGCAATAGGTTGGGAATAGGCTCTCCCTCGTTCTCATTATCCTGTTCTTCTTCATTCTCTTGTTTTCCCCTCTTACGATTTCTATCTTGTTTAGTATACAAAACACAAAAGACATCCCCCTTCTGAGCAACCCGCTTGCAAAATGGATCACTACAATCTGGTAAATCGAATGCACCGTGCCTGCGGCAAAGGCCACCACGCTTGGAAACATTGGTACACTGTCCCCCAGCGCCTTTATAGGAGCATAGTCTACGGGTAGTTTTTGCACCGTGCCGACAACAAACGCCACCTTGTTGAACTAATTTGGTGCAACCAGTAACTGAGCACAGTTTATAACCTTTGACTGCACTGACCGATGCGGATTTGGTAGAACGAGGACGGCCTGCCCTTTTCCTTTTCCTTTTGCTTTTGGTAGAGGTAGGTTGACAATAATCAATTGACCCCATATCTTCATCAATATCCAAAGAATCGACTTTCTTCTTCGACAATTTCCGTTTCCTACCATGTCTACTCAATCCTCCATCACGATTCTCACTAGGTTCATCTCTAGAAGAATCACGAATCACAGTCATCCTTCTTCTCATTTGTTTCGCCTTCTTTTGGAGTCCACTACCACGCTTGACACCAGTCATAACCGTGGTTAAAGCAGCCTCCTTTGCTAGCTTGATATTCTGTTGACACTCCTCAGCAGAGAGCTGTAGTCCCTTATCTTTCTTGAGCATGCTCCGTGCAATCTCATTTGCCGTTGTTGCTTGTTCTAAAGTTTGAAAGGTGCCAATTTTACGGCTACTTCCTTGGTAGTATGTTTGAACTTGCCACGTGCCAGATTCTGTTTCCCTCACTCCTGTTGGGAGTTTCCTCCTTCGAGCTATACCTCTTTTGCAATCATCTGGACTGCCACTACTCGTGTCATCTTCCTCGGAATCATCTGAATCAGTCCGACAATACAACGAACTGATAACACTACTTCCGTCATCTTCCTCAACATGGTCTTGTAGAGTAGCAATTGAGACATTTTCATTGCTGTATAGGGTAGAGCATTGAGTGTTAAGCAGATAGAAGACGAATATGTTACTTGATGTTTGTGGTACTCACCTTTCTACATCATTCTCCATATATAGTATACCCCTAGACTGACAATAGAATCGTTTGTTTGATGGATTCAACTTCATTATGTCTTTCGGGCTGAGCCATTTGTCATGACAACTCTTAAACCCCCTTTCAATGGCAGCAGGAGTGATAAAAGGAGAAAAAGAAAGATAATTTAGCTAGAGCAAGATGATAAAGTAGTAACACATCAATACTCACAAATAATGAATGAAATACTGGCAGTCTTCATTGTCATCGTCGGCTTCTTTGCACTTTAGTACCTTGGCTTCATATAGAACTCCTCGATCCCATGCATATACCTTCTCTTGAACATGATACTCATCTTCTTTCATATCTCTACTTCTGAATCTAGAATGGGATAAGTATAAAGCCCGAGCATTTTCATATGCTTTCACCCTCTCATCATGAATATAACTAGTAGCAGTGGATCCTAGACTTTGTTCATTCTTCGATATATAAGCACAGTAACAGAATAAGTTAGTCGAGTAAGAAAATGAGCATATGATATGCACATACAGATAACAAAGCTTACCCATTCGAAATCATTCAGTTCGGCCTCATCCACAACTCTTGATACTACTTCACTAGCCCTTGACGATATCTCTTCCAACACTGATGTCAAATCTACCTGATCACTTCCCTTCCTCATCACTTCTAGAGTCCTAGTAGCAATGTACTCGTTCCAACTAGAGAAGTTGATATTCCAGTACGGCCCGATTGATAAAGCTGCCTTGTCGTAAGCAAGGGCGGCATCTGACACGAAATCATACTTTCCCAACGAGTATCTACTCCCTTCATAGAATATGATTGATTTGTACTTGGTTGAGCCTGGAAGTGGATGAGCTCCTCTCAAGTTACAGCCCGGATAATCATTCCTTGCCACAACGCGTGACTGTTCATTGGAAGGATGTCGGGAACTAATGTATGGCTCGTCACCACTGTCTACTTTAAGGAGCTGTTCTTCTGCGTTCTTCTCACCTTGATACTCAGTAGACAAGTACTTGGATATACGGGAAGACAAATCCTCATCTTCAGCAGTTTCAGTATCCAAGCTGTCACCTATCTTATCAGAAGGCAGAGACAGTTCTGCTAATGAAGATTCTAATACAACTTGATCTAATCTCTTACCAGGATTCGTAGATGTTACATGAATGGCACTTTCTTGTCCAACAAACGTTGGATTACCAGGTAGAGGCGGAGGGTGTAATCTTGCCCTTTCGGCAGCCATTCCTGCCTCGGATAGTGCCCTGGCTTGACGTTCACCATCTTGGGCATCCTGTTGCAATAATCTTTGTTGTTCACCTGTCCTAGGTTGAGATCCATCTAGACCACTTCGAAAACTTGTATAAATCGTTGTTGTTCTCGTTGTACTCCCTGACATGATGGGACCAGTACCTGTTCCACCGCCAGGTGGTGGTGGTGTATACGCTGAATCACTATTCTTTGCTATATAATCCTGCCCCACGTGATCATTATTAGTAAGTATTGACTTGGGTTTTTGCATACTCTTCTGTTTACTACGTTTCATTTTTTGACATATATCTGGCTTGTCACGCTGGAACCAATCATGGCAATATGCCCCGGAGTCGGGACCCTTGGTGATACGACGGAATCCGTAGAGATTCAATTGTCGTTGGAAGGATGTGAGCTGTTAAAGGTTAAGGGAGGGAGGAATGGTTAGAAGTAGAACAAACTCGTATTCACAAACACTCAATTTGACTCACCTTCGTACCCCTAAAGTATCGTGGCAATATATCACTAACAAAACGATCATTATCCCGAACAGTAAATGCATCACCCTCGGGTAACCACGAAACAATCGATGCATCCTCCTTCTGCAACAAATCAAATAACTTTTTTGGAAATGAATTTGCTGTACTCTTTCTATTTTCATCATTTATGTGGGTAGTGGTCTTTTGATTATTATATGTGTGAATAAGAGGTTTATCTGAGGGCAATGGACCTTGGTTTGGTGTCTTTTGTTCACCGTATAAAATAGCAGTACCTTGTTTATTTGATAAATTATCAGGGTACTCGTTCTTTTCCAATTCTTTATCGTCATCAACCTTCTTCAATCCAAACGTTGATGGACGTGCCACAAATCGTTTCGGGGGTGTAATATTACCCCGTATTTTCATACTTGATCCGGGTGTTATTGCAATGTTATTGATAATTGTGGATGAGGTACGAGCTGCTAATGGTGTATCACTAACTTTAGAAGTGAAATTTGTAAATCTCTGAGTTGTGGCGGCGGCGGCGGCTAATTGTCCCGTCATATCTTTTACTGCAATTGAACCACTAATAATTGCTGTATTATTTTGTCCATCAGTATTAGCATTAATACTCCCCTCGTGTACCATATCTATATCTTTTTTAGTTGAGGGTTCACATGCACCATCTTTTAATTCACGAGAACCCTCACTAATAGAAGATTGGTTCATACTAATACTACCACTTTTGTCAGTATTATGACGTAATACACTAAATACAAAAGGTCTTTCATCCCTTGCTCGTTGGAGGAATGTCTCATATGAAATATAACCTATACCACCACCAACAATGGATGAAATTGAGTTGTTATAAATTGGTATATCGCCCGCAAGTACGCCGTACTTTTCGGCCTGAGATTGCAGTATAACCTCATCAATAATGACAGATTTACCACCATCTTTTTCTAATAAGCCCAGGCCGAGTGGACCTGCATTGGGTAATGTAATTGATACTAATTTGCAATCATTAACTTTTACTTTTTTAGTTGGTGCATCTGTTGTGCACTTTTCATTCTCTGCCGTTTGAGGCGCGATATCGTCCGTAGAATTTGACATGTCTGAAGAGAATACTACTACTTGATATATTATAAACTATCCTCTATTATCTATATCATGCCGAGGGTATGAGGCGTCACAATATTGCAGCTACTCTGGAGCCAGCCACTACACACAACAAAGATTTTTCAGATTGGTTGTGATTAAAAAGCGATCAAACGGATAAATATTTTGAGTTGGTTTGATTGGGTGCGTGTGGCGGATTAATAATCAATTATCAAACCATTAATTGCAGTATTGTTTGATTGATATACTATATTAACATATTACATCCTCTGTCGGCGGGGTATGTAATAGCTCAGTTAGTACATTTTTATTCATACAAAACAAAACACTGTCACACAATAAAAACATCTGCAATCAACATCACTATAAACTGATGCAAAACAAACCCAGTAATACTATATTATGAGCTCTACATCATCCGATAGTATATCAATATGTGCCAATTGTAGTAAGGGCGGTGAGGGTGATAATGATATACAACTCAAAACATGTACGGGATGTAAGATGGTTAAATATTGTAGTAGAGAATGTCAAATTGCTCATCGACCACAGCACAAGAAGGAATGTAAGAAGCGTGCTGCTCAATTGCACGATGAAAAGTTATTCAAACAACCACCGCGTGAAGAAGACTGCCCAATCTGTTTTATACGCATGCCATCATTGAGTTCCGGACATAAATACCAAACATGTTGTGGAAAAGTAGTATGCATTGGATGCTATTATGCATTATCAGGAGATATCAATGGTCTGTGTCCCTTCTGTAGAACTCCAGCTCCTGCAATACAAGATGATATATTTGAAAGAAACTATAAACGCATTGAGATGAACGATCCTGAAGCTCATTACAATCTAGGCTTCGTCTATTACAACGGGAAATATGACTTGCCAATAAACCATACAAAGGCATTAGAATTGTGGCATCGAGCAGGAGAACTCGGCTGTGCTTTGGCATATCAAAGTATCGGCAGTGCTTATTACACTGGTGTTGGTGTGCGGAAGGATATGAAAAAGGCTCAACATTACTTTGAGCTCGCAGCCATGAGGGGACACGTCAAAGCAAGACATAACGTTGGTTCAATTGAGAATGATGCAGGTAATATGGATAGGGCATTGAAACACTGGATAATGGCGGCTGGACTTGGAAATATTGGCTCTTTGACTTCTATAAAGCATATGTTCATCCGTGGACAGGCAACAAAAGTTGATTATAATACAGCTTTGAAGGCTCACCAAGCATATCTAGATGAGATTAGGAGTGACCAGCGTGACGAAGCTGCTGCATATAGTGATGATTTCAAGTATTATTAGATTAGATGGTGACACGGATAGATTTGCAATAATATAAACTTAGTATATGATTTATGAATATGATTTATGAATATGATTTCTTCTCTGTAGCAGCGCCATTATTTGATGAAAAGTAATTTAATTCCTCTCTTCGTATAGCTTCCTTTTGTGCCTCCCTTCCTCTATTGATATCATCCCTTGTTGGATTTAAATTACTTT
>Ga0214480_100488_pt1 | contig 20005 bp, 13 predicted proteins | sample M1_20Mar14CPVII9_3_FD_165042 | JGI IMG/M metagenome (GOLD analysis project Ga0214480, IMG submission 165042) | Marine eukaryotic communities from Monterey Bay, California, United States - M1_20Mar14CPVII9sort6BwellE17 | ecosystem: Environmental > Aquatic > Marine > Unclassified | place: USA... | reverse complement strand
GGCTAGACAATAAAAATAACAGTAAGGGATGGCTGGCTTTGTTAAGGCTCTTGAATGATATATCATCCATTGAGAGTATCTACAATTATAACCATACACTAATTGCACTGAGCTTGCACTCTATGTTGAATTACCGTCATTCGGTTATTGAGAGGACCATTGGATATATAAATATAGCACTTCAGATCAACGGAAATACCCCAGACTCTCATGCTGCCGGTAGGACAAAAGTTATTAAGTATCAATTAGACAGCTTGAAGAGAAAGGAACTATCCCAGCTTCAGGGTGTAGAGTACTCTTCCATTGGAAATCTTTTTGCAAATATTGAGCCAGTTCTCCTACCTGATATTCTTGCGTTGATCAGCAGTCATCATGGTCAAAGTGAATTGTATACTGCACTTACTCAGACGGCACCAAATTTACTATCTTACATTGATAGAAAGGCCATGATTCAAGACACACTTGCAAAGATGGAGGCTCAGGGTGCTGCTCTGAAAGTTGAGTATGAAAGAAAGATGGCTGATATCAATGATAAGAAGGCAGACTTAAGTAGTCGGTTGGCACTGATTGATTCAGGATATATCAAACAGTCGGCAGTCGAGAAAGGCAATGAAGAAGTAGCAGAGAGGAGTAAGAAGCGGCAAAGGAGCTAAGATACTAGAGAGTAGAATTTGGTGCATATGATATGCACTTTGTCGAAGGATATCCTATGGTAAAGGAGTAGTGGTCATAGTAGTAGAGAATAGACAGAGAAGCTAGAAGGATATAATGCACACAATATTGCTTCTTTAATCTTTAGAGAGTTTCTTGTCAATGTATACAAACTATGAAATCATAAGACCCATATACATGTAATCACCTCAACTTCTATTCCTCTTCTTTCCGCTCAACTTTTCATCCTCTTGTGCTTCCTTATCCTTTGTCTTTTCTCCTGTTTGAAGTGCTTCCAACTCTCTTTTCATTTCCAACCTTTTGGCATTAAGTACGGCTACTTCACGCTCATACTTTGCATTGATATCAGCCACTTTTTGCTCACGTTCAATACCAAGGGCAATAACTTGTGCTTCATTATCTACTATCCTCTCCTTAAGAGAAACTGGTCTGTTCACTATAGATGATAGATCGGGTGCAACTGTAACTAACATACGGAACAGTTCAGTCTGTGTCTGTAAAAGTGAATTCTTTCCTCTGAACTGTGCCAGAGCAACGAATGAAAGTACCTCTGGCAGAAGAGGAGGATCTATCTCGGAGAATATACTTTCGTATGAGTATTCAATACCCTGTATATCACATAGCTTCTTTCTGTGTTGACTTATTAATTGAGCATAGACAAGGTTCAAGGGTGATGCTGTTGTTTGTTTAATGTGGTAAAGACAGTAATGAACCATTTCAATGCTTTCATCTTTTTGACTATTCGCTCATCAGATCTAACGGGAGGGTTCATATCGAAATCGAGAGTTTTCAACGTATGGTTTGAATTATTGTATGTATTCTCAATTGATGATACGTCAACCAAGAGCTTAAGAATTGCTAGATAACCCATTGCTTGCAGACAGTTTCCCTTTATATAGAGGCGGTTCAACTTCTTATTGTGCTTCAGTGAGTTGGTAAGTATCTCCATACCCTCGTCGCCAATTCCATTGTATTCTAGCCGTAAGGTAGTCAAGTTTGTATCTTCTTTCTGTAGCAGATGTGCTATTGCTCGACACCCGTCTACGCCAATTCTGTTTTTGTCCAAGTTTAAACTTTCAAGGGTTGTGTAGGAAGACATATCGCCTCCTATGTTTTGTATGTTATTGTTCCATAATGATATTTTCTTTATACAAGTGAGTGTAACATTGCCCAAAAAAGAAGCGTCTGTAATGCTGCAATGATCCAAAGTAAGATCATTTATAGAGCCCCCGTCCAATGCATTAACTAACGATTCAAATCCCTCACTTAAATTATTTTGAGAGAGGTCAATCTTTATTAGTTTTGGAGAGTTTTGTAAGAAGGGTGTCATACTTCGTACTCCATCTGCACCGAAGTTATTAAGGCTCCTAAGCATGCCCGCGTTGGCAGGTGCAGTTTACCTGGTGTTGACTGTAAATATCCAGTAACATGCCTTATATTGTGTATGGTGTTTTTGACATAGTCCTTTTTTCCGTGCAAAACTATTGCAACCAGGAGGATTTATACTTCTTTGCGCCATGACGCACACAATACTTTGTACCTCCTCTTCTTAAGGATGTACATCCTTCAAAAATACATGGTTTCTTTCTTTTGTATACGCGTTTCTTTTTGATTGAATTTGTACTTGTACTGATGATTAATGTATTGTTATTTTTATTGTCTAGCCTTTTGTTTTTATCGCTGCAAATATTGTCATTGTTGGTGTTTTGTTGCAATTCTATGGCCTCACATAGCAAGCAGAGATTGTTGTTATACAATTCTGATGCTGCCAAACCCTCACTTACATTATTCCTCATCATCATTTGAATATATGCCAAGCTGTCCATTGTTGATCAAATAGCCCTATCTGTAATTTTAGGGGCTTTTGTCAAAATTTTAGTCCTGATCTTGTTCTGATCTTACACCTCTTGCCTTAGTCTTATACTAGCTAATTTGGTCTTGCCTTAGTCCTATAGCCCTACTCAAAAGCCCTATATTTGAGCAGCAGTTGGTGGCCATGGGAAAAAAAGTAGCAGGCCTGCAAAGCCAGACTATCTCTTGGCAAGCTTTGGGGAAATTAAAAATTTTGGTGTTTTACTATTTTGGCGATAAACTTAATTTTTATTCTTAACCTGGCCACACACGGACAGAAAACAGCAAAAAGTGTCTGTAGTTACCTAGGCTAGGTAAACTGAGAATTATCAAATTTTAACACCTCGATAGAGCTGCTCTTAGTCAGACCTCGAAATAACGATGACATTGTATCATCAATGAGTATTGTTAGTTCTTGCAAATGTGTATTGTTTGCAATGTATCGACCGAGTAGTCTACATGCTTTATCTGGAAGCCAACGTTCTCCTTACTGCCGCCGCTTGAGGCACTGCCGCCGCCGCTTTACATAAATCTTTTTTCATTTTTTTGTTATTGGTATCCTAAGGTATCCTCATACAAGTCACAAAATTTTCTCTCTAAGATGGCGTTGAGCTTAGTAGACTTTATTGATACGGGGGTGTAGAGAAGAGGAATAAGTACAATGATAGCCCGTTAATATCACCAGTATATAATATAGTACATAATATCCACAGTTAAAGATGTCAGCCAGATCACGATATCTCGATGCAATCTCACCAAAAAGTAACACCTCTGAAAATAATAACAATGAATTCTCACAGTCTAACACTGCTATTAATACTAATAGTGGTATTAGTAGTAGAGGACAGCAGCAGCAAATAATAAGTCCAAGTAATTTACAAAATCGTACTATAAATCGTACTAACAATTCCTTCAACGGTACAAACAATTACACAAATAGTACTAGCAACACTACAAGCAACGTAAACAATAATACTAACAATAATACAAACAGTAATAACAATACTACAACTGCAAGTAATATATCAACACGTAACAAGCTGTTAGCATCAGCGCCACCTCCGCCACCACCGCCTGGCCCGCCACCGAAGCGTGTCAGTTCTTCTAAGAATAATAGGCCAGTTATTAAATATACTGGAGATCCATCCATTAATAATAACCAATTAGTAGCTGTTACTGATAATAGTGATAATAATAATGAATCTTCTGTTGTTAAAGTTGGTGATGCCCAAGTTGTTCAGGAATCAGTACAATCATCATCACCCGCAAAAAAGGGGGGTAGTATATGGTCACCTAAGAATGAGGTCCAAAGTGGTAGTGTGAAGAGTATGACACAAAAGTTATGGGGTAGTAAGGTTACTAGTCCAAAGGTACGTTTTTATGGGTTGTGTTCTGTTTGTATGGCATTTTGTGTGTTTGTTTTATAATGGTGTTTATGTGTGTGTTGGAGTTTATGTGTGCTTTGAGTAGATTGTAAGTCTGGGGATATGTGTTGCTTTATGGTGTTAGGGGGCGGATTGTCTGTAGGATTTTGGGGATTAGCTGTACTTTGATCTCGATGCTCTACTCTGTACAGTTAGATTGCTGAAAAAGGCATTGAGGCGGTTTATATGATATGTTAGAGTTGCGGGATTTCAATTAAAAGGGAGGCAGAGTTGAGGGGTTGTGGGGATAATTAAAAGGGAGGGGTGTGGTTATAGTTTGGGAGACACTCTCTATAGGAGAGTTGGGTTAGAGAGTATAGAATATGCGGCACTTGAGTTTTGTATGATATATTTGTGGGGTGCTTGGGTTGTGTTTGTATTGATATTGTTGTGTTTTGATTGGGTTTGGGCCTTACCGGCTTAGTTCGGGATGACTCTCTGTACAGAGAGTTGGGGTAGAGAGATGTTGGGGATTGTATTATTGACGTTGTGTATGGCAACTCTCTATAGAGAGTATAGAATATCGAGGCATACTCTAGCGGCTATATTTATGGCAACGAGTTGGGAGTTGGAGCTATTTTGAGGGGTGATGTTATGCCCTGCCTTTGCCTTATTGAAATCTGTGCATATCATGTGCACTTTTTCTTCATATATCAAAATCTCACCCCCTCCTTTTCTCCCTTCTTCCCTCTCTCCCCAAAAACACACAACAGAAGAGCACTGGACCAAAGGTTGGATCCAAGATTGCCGCCGCACAACAATCTATGCAAAATTCAGGCTTGGGATTAGGATTAGATTCACGTCATGCTGCACAAATTCATCCTGATAACTCAAGGCAAGGTTCAGGAAGGGCAGGACCAGGCAGCTTGGGTGGACGTACGGAATCTGGTCATATTGATAACAATAGGGCATTATCACCACCAAGATCTCAAACTCAAATGGCAGCATCGCCTAGTAATTACCTACGTCCGCCTGCCACTCCTCCTCGACATACCGGTCAGGCTATGAACAACTTTGGTACTGAATCACCAAAATATAAACGCAATGCTCCGCCTACCTTGTCAACCGGTAATGAACCAACGTCATCTTCACAGCGTATCATATCACCCAATCGTATTGGTCCTCGAGGCTCAGCGCAGACGACACCAAGTCCATCATTATTAGAACGACGACGAATGGCAAATAATTTGAATCTAACACCAGTGGATACTTCATTTGGTGGCAATAAGAAGTCTAATAACTCGTCACAACAACCCTATGTTGGTACTAGTCATTCTATTGACAATCAAAACAGTATCGATAGTCGAGAAGTTGTAAAACCAACCAATAGTACAATCGAAGGATCAATTGGATTAAATGCAAGTGGTAACTTGTTATCACCAAGACATTTAACAGATACACGACAGGCATATAGTTATGGTGCAAGTATGAGTGGTTCATTTGATCGTGGTAGTTCATATGCGGGTAGTCCAACGGAGAGTAGTAACTTACGCTCACCTCCTTATGAATCACAAGATGTACGTCAAGGAAGAGGATATCAACGTAGTGATACTGCAAAGATTAGTAACGTCCAAGGTCAAGGAGGTAATAATGATATATCAACATTAACAGCATTTAAACGTCCCGGAACAAAAGTTGGTATAGTCTTTACACGATTATCAAGTAACCATCCAGAAGTGGCAGTCATTTCTAAGATATTACCCGAAAGTATCTTCAGTCGTCATTCATTATCAGGAAGTCCCAATGGAAAGTTGGAGGGTGCACAAATTATAGCCGTGAATGGCATTGAAGTGAATGATCCAAGACATGCTGCTGAATTGGTAGCACGTGCTACTGAGGAGGTACGTTTGACTGTTAAGAAACGTCCATTATCAAGTGTATGGGGGGATCAAAATGAACTGTGGAGACGGAGTTATTGCGTCATTGGGTGGAGATGTATTGGTGGAGATAGTAGAGCAGGTAAGTCGTATGCATCCTTTCATATTGTTATTAGCCGTAGAATTAAAATAAGTACAGTATTATATAACTTGTCACATACTACATATTGTGAATTCTAAATAGACTTTAATTGTTCCTCACGTACGTGTGCATTATACTACCATTCTATACTCCATAGGATATTCTTCGTTATGGCTAATCACTGCTACTCGATATACCCAATGCCTTAAGAATCGTCTACCCTCTAGAGTATCATGCACTGCCTTGCCATGGTGTATCGTTACACCACCGTGTCGTCGTCTAAACTACCCATTGTATGCTTTGCTGGGGATGTGTTTTACTAGCCACACCCGTCGCTGATTTCTAGCACACCACCCCCCGCTAATCTCAATACCACCATATGAGTCATTGGTTTGATAATACTGTGGTAATGACCTTTTCACTAACACTATGTCTTCCCCCTCTATACATAATATCCACCATGTCATTATACCCAGTCTATTAGACGAAGTGCTGTTGCTGTTTAATACCACCATTTTGTACACTACTAGACTACGTGTTAGTATCAGACTATCACCACCACTACCGACGGTACTTATATTACTATGCACACTGTATTATCATTGTGATGTTGTCCATATAGTGGCTGTGTGGTGGTCATTGTTGTTCACACCTCTCCAGCAATCATTATTATCACTACACACGCACCACTTACTCCATCATTTTACAATTCATTAGTATTGATGAGTTATATAATTACCCGGTCTGCAATTGTACACTAACTATTGATATACTTATGATAATGTCGTTGTATTTGTATTCATAGTGTTATCAATCCGTGGTGGCTGTGTTGTTGGTACGGTGGTAACAAAACGTACCCAGAATAAGTACTACTCGATCATACATAACGGCAGGTTGGTATACGTAGTATGGACTAACAGTACTCCATCATTAATCCTCCAATGATAGACTAACTGTCAATATCGTTGTATTGGAATGTGGGGTCATTGTTGTTGAATTATTGAATATAATATACTACCTCATGATCAACCATACTACCAGTAAGGTATACTATTAACACTACTGCACCAGACCAAGCACATTCCTCTGCTGACGACGATGTCAATTATCAATATTATGTTGTACTAGATTATCATCGTGTTTTGTTATCCGTGGCTAGCTGCCAGAGCTGCGTAATCGATAAGTAATGTATCACTACCTCCACCATTATAACACCTGCACACATCTACTAATGATCAATACTCCACCAATATTAATCCTACAACCACCTACTTTTCAACAATCGTTATAAAATGATTGAATCGATATTATACAACAACTCCCATCAATGTTGATTGACTAGCGTCAAAATAACATCCAATGGTAACATATCAATCATCGTCATCTCCATTCCACTTCTTCATCTTCTACTACTCCAACAACACCAGAAGAGGAAGGAAGAGACGGAATGTGCATGGTAAATCTGTATTTCAATCGAACTAATTGTAATATTATTAGTATATTATTAATGTTTAATGATAATTGGTATATATTATTGATAATTGAGACCGAAGGTCGATATGCTAAATATAAATCGATAGAGATTGAAGAGACGATTCTAAAACTACCATCATCACTTTTTTTATTCCAATGGCAATTTCTACGGCAACAAATTGGTTATTGGCATTATTAATACCATTATTGTGATCAGCGTGAGAAGAGGATTCTTTTGAACTACTTGGCGGCCAAATGAACTACTTGGCGGCCAAATTGGTTGATGTTGAAAAAATGATGTATTTGTTGTGTGTATGATAATATATAACCCTAGCTTTTGCCTGTCACTTTGGTAGTTTTTGATGATTATCTCCTCACTGAGAGGGATTTAGAGGATGTTAATACCCCCGTTAGATAGCCCTGGCTCTCCTCTACCGATTGGTACCATCATCTTTCAATTTAATTGATATTGTCATTTTTGTAAAATTTACCATCTTGTGTGCTAATTTGCTATTCTGCAGTGTACAGCCCCCTAGATTAAGCCGCTGGATTAATAGCCGTATTACTACTAACAGGAGACTATTTAGAGGGTATTAATTTCATTTGGAGATTGCCGTGGCCGTCCTCTTCTTCCTAATTAAACCACCACCATTGCATTGAGCTGTTATTGTTGTAATCTTAATGCTCTTTTTTCACGTAGAAAACTCCTTCTTGGGACAATATCCTCTTTCTCTCTTCTCTCCTCACACTCTTGCTCTCCTTTGACTCTCTTGATTGCTCTTTATCTCTGTATATTGCTCTTATCTGTTCATCAACCATTCTATCTTTGTCTTCATGGTAGCATTGTTGGTAATGTGAGCTTAGATTGGCTGCACTGTTAATGTCAAAGTCTCTTACCTCTGCCTCTTTGTGTGTGTCTCTCTCTTTTCTCTCTCTTGCAACTTTCTCTATGCTATGATGGTGATGTATCAATCAACAGTGAAGTTTCTCTCTATGACTATATTGATGTTATGTTATATTTGTTGTTGACACCTAAAGTAACTGACTTCTTTCGACTCAAAATTGTATCCATCCCCAAAGATCAGAGGCGTAGCCGAATGATAGGGTGTGGATACAATTTTGCCTTTGCAGGGGGCTCCAAAGACACAGTATAAGTGGCAAAGTTTTGTTCCTTTCACTCATAGCACAACATCATATGCCACTTAGGATACCTGCTACATCACCTCTCTCGTCACACCACACACCACTTTTCTCTCGTCACACTACAATATATGACATTCTCCTGACTCTCTACTCTACACCAACCTCACTCTCATCTCTTGATCAACATGTTAAACATATGTAAATCAACTCTGCAAGTCTCAAAAATTGTAGCCATCCCCAGTTCAATCAAGGCGTAGCCGCAGATTGGGGGGTGGCTACAATTTTTTCCCCTGCGGCCTGCGGGAGGCCTCTTCAAATACAACCTAGTACCTAAGAGATCATCTATATGCAAGAGAGAGAAGTGAGCAGAGTGTCAATAAGATTGGCTAATGACATTGGTGGTCAAAGTGTACATAGGTACATTATCTTTGGCAGAAGAGGGAGAAGTATTCCATATTCCACATGTAAGCATTTGCGATAAAAACACCCTTCCGGTATCTTAGCCAGCTCAAAAATTAGAAATTTTCTCTAAGATGGCGTTGAGCTTAGTAGACTTTATTGTTACGACGGGTGTATAGAATAATAGTACAATGATATAGGCCGTTAATAACACTATAATATAGTACATAATATCCACAAATTAAAGATGTCAGCCAGATCACGATATCTTGACGCAATCTCACCAAAAAGTAACACCTCTGAAAATGAATTCTCGACAACACAACCTGTAATTAAACCATCGATTAATATTAAGAATGGTGTAGTTCGTAGTGTTTCCAATACTACTAATACAAGTGCTAGCAATAGTGGTGGTATAAATAGAGGAGGACAGCAGCAACAATTAATAAGTCCAAGTAATTTACAGGGTAGAAATCGTACTAACAATTCCTTCAACAGTTCTAACAACTACACTAACACTAATAACAATACCACAAACAATAATACAAACACTGCGAATATATCAACTCGGAACAAGCTATTGGCATCAGCGCCACCTCCACCACCACCGCCTGGTCCACCACCCAAGCGTGTTAGTTCTTCTAAGAATAACAGGCCAGTTATTAAATATACAGGTGATCCATCCATTAATAATAACCAAGTAGCTGTTACTACTGTTGATAATAATAATAATGAATCTTCTGTTGTTAAAGTTGGTGATGCCCAAGAAGTTCAGGAATCAGTACAATCATCATCACCCGCAAAAAAGGGGGGTAGTATATGGTCACCTAAGAATGAGGTACAATCTGGTAGTGTAAAGAGTATGACTAAGAAATTATGGGGTGGTAAAGTTAGTAGTCCAAAGGTACGTCTAGTCTTAGTTTGTTTTTGTTTGAGTTTTGCTGTTTCAATATGGATTTGCAGAGTTATTATATAGGCTGTTTGTGAAGTTTTGTATGGTGTTTATTTGGGTTAGGTTTTATTTATGTGTTATATGGTTGTGCTAATTGATCTTTGATGTGACGGCTTTAGTTTGGGACTACTTTCTGTAAAGAGGATTGTTTGGGGGTTAGTTGTGCTTTACTCTCTCTACTCTGTATAGTTAGATTGTTGGGCATTAATTGACACGGTTGTATGGGGCATGTAGAGCTTGTAAAAGAGAGGCGGGGTCGAGAGGATGCCATGGCTGAGAGGGGGGCACGATCGGCGCTTAGTTTTGGGACTCTCTGTAAGAGAGTAGTTGGGGTAGAGAGATGGGGGTTTATTATTGTCTCTAGTCAGAAAGAGGTTGAGTATTACAACTCTCTATTAGAGAGTATAGAATATGCGGCACTCTAGCTGCTATATGGCACAAGAATTGAGCAGCTGGAGTTAGCTTTTATGAGGCGTTTGGTGTTTATATGCCTCTACCTTTGTCTTATTGAAACCTGTGCATATCATGTGCACTTAATTCTTCATATCAAAATCTCACCCCCTTTACGTTCCTCTCGCTCACGTTCAACTAATAGAAGAGCACCGGACCAAAGGTTGGATCCAAAATTGCCGCCGCACAACAATCTATGCAAAATTCAGGATTGGGATTGGGTTTAGATTCACGACATGCTGCACAAATTCATTCTACTGATAATAGCAGACAAGGATCGGGAAGGGCAGGACCAGGCAGCTTGGGTGGACGTACGGAATCTGGTCATATTGATAGTAATAGGGCATTATCACCACCACGATCTCAAACTCAACAAGCATCGCCTAGTAACTACCTACGTCCGCCTGCCACTCCACCTCGGCATACCGGTCAGGCTACGAACAACTTCGGTACTGAATCACCAAAGTATAAACGCAACGCTCCACCCACCTTGTCAACCGGTAGTCATGAACCAACGTCATCTTCACAGCGTATCATATCACCAAATCGAGTAGGCGGTCCTCGAGGTACTCATCAGGGTACGCCAAGTCCATCATTATTAGAACGACGACGAATGGCAAATAATTTGAATTTAACACCTGTGGATACATCATTCGGTGGACAAAAGAAGAAGTCGTCACAACAACCCTATGTTGGTGCTAGTCATTCTATCGACAATCAAAACAGTATCGATAGTCGAGAGGTTGTTAAACCAACCAATAGTACAATCGAAGGATCAATTGGATTAAATGCCAGTGGTAACTTGTTATCACCAAGACATTTAACAGATACCCGTCAAGCATATAGTTATGGTGCTAGTATGAGTGGTTCATTTGATCGTGGTAGTTCATATGCGGGTAGTCCAACGGAGGGAAGTAATAACTTACGCTCACCTCCTTATGAATCACAAGATGTACGTCAAGGTAGAGGATATCAACGTAGTGATACTGCCAAGATTAGTAACGTTCAAGGTCAAGATATATCAACATTAACAGCATTTAAACGTCCCGGAACAAAAGTTGGTATAGTCTTTACACGATTATCTTCCAACCATCCAGAAGTGGCTGTCATTTCTAAAATATTACCCGAAAGTATCTTTAGTCGTCATTCATTATCAGGAAGTCCCAATGGTAAGTTGGAGGGTGCACAAATTATAGCCGTGAATGGCATTGAAGTGAATGATCCAAGACATGCTGCTGAATTGGTAGCACGTGCTACTGAGGAGGTACGGTTGACTGTTAAGAAACGTCCATTATCAAGTGTATGGGATCAAGGAAGTTCTCCAACAAGTGGAGATTACGGCGGTGGTAAGAGGGCAAGTAACTCGGAGGCTGCATTATCAAGTCCACACAAGTTGCAACGATCGGTTAATGCCTCTACTAAATCACAAGAGGGTATTGAACTTGATACTTATGGCGTGCCACGGACACGGTCACGAGGTGATGAAAGTGAATTGTCAGTCCGTACCGAAGAGGGTGATGTCGAGAGTGACGTCCGAGCAGCACCACAAGCAGCTAAAGGGTATAGCGGTGCTGTTTCTACGGCAGCAGCTACATCCATATCACGTAGCAACATGACATCAACTACTGCCATGACACCCAAGTCTGCCGAAATTGCCGAACGACGACGTAAGGTTGCACAGGCCATGTTACTAAGTGAGGAATTAGTCGAAGATCCCATGGAGAATGATATGCCCATGCCAGTTCAACTAAATCGATCAAGTGATTCGGCATCATTAGAAATGGGTATTGAACAGACTTTTAGTGAGGGTTATCCTGACAAGTCGGTGGTAACTGCCGCGTCATCTTCGGCTGCACCATCGGGTGTTAGTGGTGGTGCATCTGCCGCTGATAAACGTCGTCAGGCTGCTCTTGAAATGTACCATTCTGATATTATGGTGGCTGATAATGTTGACGATGAACAATTGGGTACTATTGAGGTTGTTAGTCCATCTTCCAAACAGCAGAGTAGTAGTCCAACTATCAATGCAGCCAACTTGGCAACGATTGATGCTGCCGCTTCAGAGGGTAGAGATACGATTGGATTAATGCCAGACTCAATGTTATCACGAAATAAGCCACCATCAGAAGCTGGCTCGACTACACGTACAGATATTACCACTTCTAGTGCTGTTACTGAACGTATGGGTGGAAGTAGTCCAGCCAAACGAAGTGGTCGTAGTCCTCAATCTGCTGGTAGAGAGGAATTTACATTTGATAGTAGTGGTGCCGAGGTGGCAGCTGCCTCAAGACTAGTGGCAAATACGTCATTATCACCCACTAGTAGTACTGACAGTGGTGGTTCCTCAAGTCCGGCTAAACGTCGTATGCAACGTGCCGCTCAACGTCAGGCTGGAATTGCAAGTAGTGATCGTGATACCCCATCAAGAATTAAGTTACCACTATCCCCATCATCGGGTGTTAGCAGTCCTGTCACGGCTTCCAAATCACTGGCGTCGTCTACACCCGCAAAGCCCCCACCTGCATCGACTCAATTATCACCAGGCATGTCGTCAGTTCAAAGTAACGAAGACAGTGTAGCCGTGAGTCATGTCACTACAGCATCAAGTGTTGCCGCATCTTCTGCCGCTGGAAGGAGTGACGTGAGCTTTGGTAATCGTAGTACACGAAGTGCATTACGATTTGGTAGAAAGAAGGCAGCCAGTAGCGGACAGAGTGTGGCAAGTGTGGATACAACCTCCTCATCTTCCAAGAAGAAGAAGGGTATCTTTGGTGTTGCCAAGATGATTCGTAAGGCAAGTTCGAAGAAGTCCAAGTCGAGGGGTATTTCTCTCGACGATGACATGTTTGACGAGGCTGCCGAGGAAGAAAGTCCAAGTGTAATGAGTGGAAGTCAAATGAGTGCCAAGAGTCCTGGCGTGGTATCATCACCAGTAGAAGAAGTTCAGAAGGGTGAGCAAGAAGCCATGTCAATGCCACCTCCTCTCATGGATGCATCGCCAGGGAAAGCTGCTTCACAAGCTGGATCTGCTGATCCATTTGCCACTCCCAAGTCGCCCGTCGGTGGTGGAGATGATAGTGGATGGGCAAACTCCGACTTCTTCAAGGATGATCCATTTGGAGCCTCGTCACCATTTGGCACCTCGACGGGAGAAGATGCCTTTGGTTTCCCTTCTACTAACAATGATAATGACGATGCCTTCTTTCCAGCTGGTTCGTGGGGTGAACCAAGTGCCGTCGACTATACACCCAAGAATTCTGATCAACAGTCTTTTGATTACGACGAAGCTACTGAAACTAGTGAGATTACTAACCCAACCTATGCAAGTGCTGCAGTGAAGAGTCAAGCTACTAATAAGAAGTCAGTTGATGCTCCCGAAGACGATTCATCAGCATCAACACCCGTAGATGGGGGTAAGGATAGTCTCAAGTATGCCAAGAAAAGCCGTGGAGGTGTTAGATTACCTCCTCCGTCTAGTCAAGCGGATGGACGTGATGACGATGATCAAGGCCGAGGTACTCCAACGACCACACCTGCTATGGCCAAGAGTAGAATCCTATCAAAGTACTCCAAGGGAAAGACTCGTCGACAGCAAGCCAATGTGGCCAATACAAGCCTTGGGACGATACATTCAATGGATGATGACGAGACTGCTGCAGACAAGAATACATCAATGTCATCCGCTCGATCTATTGGCAGTACTAGTACTAGCAATTCTCTAAAGAAGAAGAGAGCAATGCAAGCCGCAGCAGATTCAACGCCCGTAAGGACAAATAGTGTATCACCAGTCAAGCAGCAGCAAGTTATCAACCCTGCAACAACCTCAGCCTTGGCCAACCGCCGTAGAGGTGGACGTATGTCTCCTATTCGAACTGATAATGCCACTCTTAATAAGGCATCATCACCATTACGTGGTTCACCAACCAACAAGTATCTTAGTCCAACGAGGAAGAACAGAGCAAGTCCATCGGTTGTTGATAATCCATCATACTATTCGGTAAGTAGAAGTCATTCATTGTTGTACCTATTGCATATCTTATATCATTCTCACTCACATACACGATCCTCTCTCTCTCTTATATTCTTTTTTAGATGGAATCCCGACTCGATCAAATCAAGGATCCAATTCAACGTGCTGGTGTACGATTGTTATGGGCAGCGGCTATCCCCATCCAGACACAAGCAAGGAGGTTCCTTGCAAGACAGGCTGCTATTAGAAGAATGTGTGCCGTGTTGACGATTCAAGCGGTAAGTTTATGACACGATGTTGTAACCTTTCATGACGAACCTACTAAACGACATCTCTTCCCTTCCTTTTCCCGCTTCTTCACAGTTTGTACGACGTTGGCTAGCCGAGCGTGATCTCGAGATTGCAATCTGGTCAGCCATTCAAATCCAATCTACCTTCCGTGGATGGTTTGCTCGTGATTCTCTCGAAGATAATCACTACTGTGCTACCCAGATTCAGAGAGTGGTACGAGGATATCTTGCCACCATGCACGTTTTCGAAGATCTCTACAGTATCACCATTGTGCAGTCTGTAGTACGAATGCATCTATCAATCAATGATGCCGTTGATCGTTTATCAAGTATCATTGCCATCCAAGCATGGTGGCGTGGTATCAAAACAAGAGATGATATTGAAGAGATGGATTATAGTGCCGTTGCCATTCAAGCCAATTGGAGACGTTACCTTGGCCAAATGTCATATCAATTCGATATCATTGATATCATCATTGTTCAGAGTGTGGCACGTCGATGGAAGACACGTCGTGACTTAGCTGCCAAGCGTATCCAATGTCTTGCACGAGTTGTTATTGCCAAGAAACGATTCCAGCAGAAGAAGGGTATGCAGAGTTTGGTTACGAGACACACAAGTGCAACGAAGATTGCCGCAAGATGGAGGGCACATGCCGCTCAGATGCAGTTGCTGCATGAGTTGTCTGCAATGAAGATCCAGTCATGCTGGAGATCCTACACTGCTCAAGTGCAATTGTTGATTTCTATTGTTAATGTAATTGTTATACAGGTAAGTCAAAGATTGAATGGGGTTTGTATATGTTGTTTGAATAGCTTGTGTTTACTAACTCTATATGTATTCACTCTCTCTTTTCAAATCCAAACCAACAGAGTCTCTGGCGTCGTCGGGCTGCTGTGAAGCTATACAAGCCTCTCTTGAAAAGAATCAAGCTTGCCAAGGAACGGAAGAAGACGAATGCTGCTACCACCATCCAAAGTGCCTGGCGTGGATTCGTAGTGTACTCCGAGTACCTCATCAAACGTTACGAAAACAAGGCTGCCGTGACTATCCAAGCACATTGGCGTGGATATTGGCAATTGACAAGCTATTCACTTGTCTACTGTGAGATAGTCAAGGTTCAAGCACTTGTTCGTGGTCATCAAGAACGATCGTGGCAGGACTTCCAAAAAGAATGTGCTACAATCATTCAAGCAGCAGGTCGACGCTTCTTGGCCAGAAAGGAGGTACATAACGAGTGCATGGTATCCATTTTGATTGCCGCCGCAGCCAACTCTCTTCGGGTGAGGAACGCCGCAGGCAAGATACAACATTGGTGGATGGCCGAGATGTGGCAGAGGAGGGAGAAACGTGCTGCCTTGGTCATCGAACGGTTCTTCATCTACGTTAAGAAGGAGGTAGAGAAGGAAGTCAAGGCATTGAAAAAGAAGAAGAAGGCGAAGCGCCGCCAGCGTAAGATGAAACAGTCGGACGACTACATCTTAGAGCGTGCATGGTTAGGCGTTGCAGAGGAGGCTCCCATGACGATGCCTGTCGTTCCTCAACAACAACAACGACCAATGCCTGTCGTTCCTCAACAACAACAACGACCAATGCCTAGTCAGATGAAGGCATACAATAACAAGCAAGATCGGTATAGCAGTAGCAGAGGAGTAATTCAAACTGTAGAAGACGATCAACAGAGTGAGGTCTCAGGCCTGACAGATCTTGACTTTGGCCGCTCCGGTGGTCGTAAGATGAAGAGTCAGAGAGAATTTGATGAGGACGGTTCTTTAGAAGCGGCATTCCGAGAGTCGGAAGCCCAAATGGGCCGACAGAAAGGTAGCTCTGGTAAGAAATCCAAGTCACAGAGCAAAGCGTATTCAAGAAGATACTAGAAAAAGAAGAAGACGAAGAAGATAACAAGCTATGTATAGAAGGAAGAGTCTCTGTTTGTGTGTAATTTGTGTAAAGAGAGGAGTGCTTAATATACCCCTCCTTAAGAAGTTAAGTGTTTAGAATTGTAACGAATAAATAAGTGATGAGTACTAAAGTTATATCTTCTACCAAACGACATATACCACTCTTTTAGGACTGTGATCACTATACTCCACTCCACAATCACAACTGCCGCCAATGCCAATATAAGATACCAACAAGATTTCAATGAAAAAGAGCACATCATATGCACAAAATTTATACCCAGACCTCGCCTTTGCACTATCCCCCATCTAGTTCCTTTGTCGCTTCTTACTACTGCTCCCTCCGTTACCCTTGTCTTCTTTTCCAACTGCCGACCGTTGATTCATATCTCCAGAATGAATCAGTGCCAACCGGCTACTCAACTTATCATTCTTAGCAGAAAGAGCTGCACGTTGACGAGTCAGTTCAGCTATTTGTACAACAAGATCGTTGTCATGAGCCTTATTCTTTTCCATTTCATTGTTAATCATAGCCTTTCTGTCCATGTATGATAGTAAATCTGGTGCCGTATGGATAAGTGCAGTATATAATTCACTCTGTCCATGCTCACTTCCAATCAATGAAAGGATGTTTGGTAGAAGAATTGGCTCGATATCTGCAAAGATATTGCTGTCCGAGTACTCTACTCCCTGTATCTGACATAACTCCTTTCTTTTCTTGCTGTTTAGTTGATAATGGACAATTTTCAACCTCCCGGCTGTATGTCGAGAGGTTGGGTTTGGGTTAGGGTAGCTTTGGCTACTATTTGATCGATTGAAAGCCCATGCTTTAGTAATTTGTTTATGTACATCATCTCCCGGTTCATCGAGTAAAAATGATGAAATTCTGTCTCTGTCACCAGGGACACTCAGATAACACATTATCAAAGTATGATTAGATTTGTATGTACTTTCAACTGATGATATATCAACCATGAGTTTCAATAATGCCAGACGCCCTCTTCTTGTCATATTGTTATTGTTGCCCAAATTTTTGTTACTGTTGCCCAAATTGAGTTCTTTCAACGTTGTGTTGTCTTTGAGTGAATCAGCAAGGATCTCAGCTTCCTCATCCCCCATACCCGTACTAACTAGACATAAGTGTGTCAAAGTGGATCCTTCATGTTGCAACATGTTTGATATTGTGATAAATCCCTCTTTGCCTATGCTGTTGTTATTGAAGTTAAGGTGAGTTAATCCCAAGAAGGGGATCATACTCCGCACACCATCTATCCCAAACTCATTATTACCTAAATCCAACCGTTGCAATGAACTACTACTTCTCAACCCACTAAATAATAATACCATCTGTTCATCAGTGAGATGAAAGCGGCATAGCTTAATACTTTTGATGTGGGTATTGTTTGCAATGTATTTCCCAAGCAACTTCCAAGCATGATTATTAAATTGAAGAGTATATTCAGACCCCAACCCTAAATGTTGTAGTTTTTCGTCATTATTATTGATAGCACGTATCAATCTTCTACAGCTGTCAGATATGCTTGTATGCTCACCAAAAGCTTGTTGATATTCATCCTCGTCCTCGTCCCAAGACATGATTTATATGAGGGTATTATGTATTTGAGCTGAAAAGTTAGGGCTCGATTAGATAGCGGCGTAACAAACAGCCCGGTTCTTCAACAATGATAATGCCAGTACTAATGTCAGTACTAATTATCCTTTTCTCAACGTTATACTTCAATGCCTCTCAGTATTGAAGAAGAGAAGTTATGATAGATATGCAACTTGAGATAGAAAAGTGCACAAGATGTGTATACTTTTTTGCAATATAGCCTATAGCTTTGTTTGATCAAGGATGTATTATGTCGGATGAGGAATTGATGATGTTAAACACCTGTTTTTATCTATATGATCAGCGTTCATTCATCTTTTGATGCTGCCTGAATGCTTTTTATCTCACTCAGATACCGTTTGATCGCTAGAATAAAATATCCATTCAATCAGTGCGGGCTCACCTATCAGAAGAGTTCTAAAGGACGGCACGATATCAAGTGTTTCTGTTGTGTCTAATAATAATTGTTACGCGGCAGCTGCAGGCTTCTTGCCATCTATCTGATACCTCTATCAACATCAAACGTATTGTTCACCAGCACTTCTTCAATCATAATTTCCCTTTAGTTATTAAAGACTCCCAATTACAATAAAGTGAGTGAGACAACAACAACAAAATGCAAATCAAAAATTAGCCGCCCAAGATAAGCTCTAGCCTTCTACGAAGCCTGGATAGCATTATATAAAGAGTCGCATGCTAAGTATTAGTAGTGGCATAGGATTAGACTATTTAATATAGAAATTTAGAAAGTTGCTCACATCTTATGAACATTTTTTTGCAATTGCCTAAACACCGCACACTAAACAATAGAAGAATTTCACATATTGGTACATACGCGCTTGTTGTATAATATTGAAGTGTTAGCATTCTATATAGCAGCATTATTGAAAATTGTTAGAGGGTTTAAGCTATCGGGGCCACAACATTACCACACGAAAAGAAACACACACATCACATCAATAAATTCAGTATACAGCAACGATTGCAAAAATGGATGAGGAGAATGTGCATACAGAGTTAGTGACTGTATTATATAGATTGCCTATTGAAGAGATTAGGGATAACAACCCCAATGTAACAAAGCTAAAAATATCAAATTCCACTTGGGCCCACGAAATTCCACTTGGGCGACTTTCAGATAAAGCATGTAGACTACTCGGTCGGTACATTGCAAACAATACACATTTGATTAACCTTACTCTACCAAATAACATGGATTTAAACATCTTCCAAGGTCTGACTAAGAGCGATTCAATCAAGGTATTGATCGTTGAGAGTGTGGTACATAATACTTTTGGCATAGATGGCGTCCAAACGATGATACCCTTCCTACAAAACTCTCCACAACTTATCAAGATCGACCTATCTGGAAACGGTATTGGCATTTTGGGATTTCACCCCTTAGTTAATGCATTGGATGGGGGTTCTATAAATGAACTCACTCTCGATCGTTGTAGCATTACAGACATTTCTGGTTTGGGCAATGTTACACTCCCTCATATAAAGAAGATATCATTATGTAACAACAATAGTTTAGGGTTAGGCATTGGAGATATATCTTCATACACCAGCCTGGAGGAGTTAAATTTAAGTCATAATAGTATTGATATAGATGGGTGTCGAGCAATAGCCAGTCTTCTACAAAAAGAAGGATCTAGTTTGAAAACCTTAAATCTCAACGATAATGGTATTGATGATGAGGGTATAGAGATACTTACCAACTCACTGAAGCACAATAAGAAGTTGAACAGCCTCCATCTACGGGGAAGGAATCTACAGCCAAAAGGGTATCTAGCACTTCTGAAGCTCTTGATTGACTTACCATCTATCGAGAATACTTATAACTCCAACCATACGTTGAAAACTCTCAATTTCGATATGAACCCTCCCATTAGATCTGATGAGCGAATA
>Ga0214480_100484_pt1 | contig 20096 bp, 13 predicted proteins | sample M1_20Mar14CPVII9_3_FD_165042 | JGI IMG/M metagenome (GOLD analysis project Ga0214480, IMG submission 165042) | Marine eukaryotic communities from Monterey Bay, California, United States - M1_20Mar14CPVII9sort6BwellE17 | ecosystem: Environmental > Aquatic > Marine > Unclassified | place: USA... | reverse complement strand
TGTACGCTCTTGGATCTTCGGCCAAGATGTACATCAAATCCTAACTGGCTTTTCAGCGAACCTTACTAATCTTGGTAAAGTCAGTCATCAACCATTGTACTATTCTCATTCTGATGCAAATGTGGTTGTGAGCCATGTCGAGTACTACAAAAATATGGATGTTACCATCTGGTATCAATCTGTAAATGGAAGAGATCGTACGTTGGATGATTTCATCAGTTATCTCTCTATGGATCGAAACGAGATTCCCAGTTATACTAAAAGACAATTCAGATTGAACACCAGTGATGGTATGAGAATTTGATTCAAATCTTATCCACCCGAAGATGCGAATATTAATTTGATTGTCATGATGGTGAGATATGCTTGTTTACTTCTTTTGTAAATATAAACAGCTCACATTCTTACCTGATCATGTAGCCTAAAAAATTGCCTTGTGAAACAATATGTAACTTCAGCATGCCCATTTGTGGTACTTTATGTTATGGTGAACTCTGGAACATTCCTTGTCAAGACAAGACTTATGAATATCGAACACAACTTAGACCGTCCATCTTTAATGAGATGTCACTAGAGTATTTAGCTCTTATTGACAAAGAAGCTAGGAAGAATCTTGATGATAATGATGTTGCTAATGAGATGGATCTTATCAATATAATACGCCCCCGAGGATCATATGACAACCAAGGCATCAGTATTAGATACAAACGTACCATGGCACGTCTAGGTTCTAATGTATTTTGTCCAGACAATAAATATCCAGTATTCCCTTTCTTCTCACCTGAAAGAGATATATCGTTTCTCAGGCTAATATTTGATATTAAATGTCATTTGATCTATAATGCATTGATGAAATTAAATCGTCATAGGAGATATCGACATTACTTAAGATATGGAGAAATTGTGTGGCGCAATATATCACCGCATACTGTTCACAATATGATAATTGACAAGTATGTCACCAATTATATTAAATATATTGATAATGGTGTTGTTATTGACGGCCTGTGTGGTGATTTCCATCATTACCGATCTAGTGGAGTTGTACACGTTGTTGATGATGTGTCAAAGATGAGTAGGGGGACGAATGCAACAATTACATCTAATTATTATTACCCTGAGTACACGGATGGTGAATGTGAAGATTCAGCAGATTCTGACAGTGATAATTATGATGATAACAATGATGAAAGTGATGGGAGTGATGTTGATGAGTGATTCTAGGAATGGTGGTTGGTAATTTTGTAAGTTTGTGTATACTTAAAGTTATGTTTAGCAGCTTCTTCTACTTCTTGTAATTTGCTATCGTATCGTACTAAACAGTCAATATTATAAACTTATTATATCCAACCACATCCAATATGAACATTGAAGATTAAAAGCATACTATATTATATGATAGTCTTCTCAGTCTATTACCCCCAGAGTGGTTGCAATGAAGAGACCGCCGCCTTTGCTGTTTGGCGATACAACTACTACCTGCCTATTTATAAGGAGAAGGAAGGAAGACTCATATACTCATTAATACCATACAAACCATCCATTAACTTTATGAAGGAAGAGGTCTACATATTCATCTTCCACTGTCCCAGTGAAAACTGCCTGCCGGCTCGGCCTTGACTGATATAAATACGAAAGTTAATTAGTAGCCTTCATAGTTTACAACTAAACATCATCTAGAAGTAAAAGTTTACACCCTGAAGTTTGGTAGTGAACATATTTCAAATTCTGATGCATTAATATTAATCTTTACGATCGTCAACAGCTAAATACCTTAATCCTGCTTTGGCAGGGTGTAGTTTACCTGTTGTTGAATGTCCATTACTCCTGTATTGTGTGAAGAGGTGTCTTTTTACAATAGAATAAGAATAAGGTATCTTTTTTGCAATAGTCTCTTGTTATAAGATATCTCATTTTGCAATAGTCTTGGTATTGTATTATATTTTTTGCATAATCTTGTTAGTATAAGGTATCTTTTTGCAATAGTCTTGTTAAGAGGTATCTTTTTTTTGCATAGTTGCGTGTAATGGTTTCATTGGACAACAGAGATAATGCTTGATTACTGGATAGTTACTTGCCACGTTGATTTCACCAAAGGGGTAGCTGAGGGGTTCAATAAAAGACAATCATGATATAGGCAAGGGACACAATCTACACCAAGTCAAGAGCCGGTACTCCCAATTTTGGTCCTTCGTGAGCCTCCTAGAGAGTAAAATACCGTAGCGCCTACATTTGTAGTGGCAGTTCATCTTCATGTCTTTCGTGTCTGTCTTTAACTACACAAAGAAGGATAGGGGGTAGAGAAAAAGATATAGAATCTTTTAATTTGGACTTTACCCCGTTAAGCACATTTCAGTTTTCACTTGGAAACTCATGTTGGATCCACCCTTTGGCTGAACTGTATGTGTGTGCGTGTATGTGTGCGTATGTTTTGTTGCATGGTATCCGGTATCTTTTGGTATCCATCATGATTGGGTGAGTGGCGTGCTGGGCTGATGGTGAGGCTACCTATGATGATATTGGCAATGTGATGATATCGGTATATATATGATGTCATGCCATGATATATCATGGGTATGTGTGATGATGTCATGCCCATGTATTGGCATTATGTGATGTCATGTCGACACATCACGTCATCATGCAATGATAATCCACCATGATAGCTTAGTAGCGCCATGATATCAGCATAATATGTGATGTCATGCCATGATAACAGTAACAGCAATGTGATGTCATGTGATGACGGCAATGTGATGATGATAACAGCAATGTGATGACATGCCAATGTGATGTCATGCCATGATATCTATCGATATATTATGGATGTCATGCCATGATAACGGCATATCACTTGGCAAGGCATGCCCGCTTTGGCAGGTGCAGTTTACCTGGTGTCGACTGTAAATATCCAGTAACATGCCTTTGTATATTGTGTGTGGTGTTTTTGACATAGTCCTTTTTCCGTGCAAAACTATTGCAACCGCCAGGATATCTGCAACAGGATCTATACTTCTTTCCGCCATGACGCACACAATACTTTGTACCTCCTCTTCTTAAAGATGTACATCCTTCAAAAATACACGGTTTCTTTCTTTTGTATACGCGTTTCTTTTTTATTGAATTTGTACTTGTACTGATGATTAATGTATTGTTATTTTTATTGTCCAGCCTTTTGTTTTTATCACTGCAAATATTATTATTGTTGATGTTTTGTTGCAAATCTATGGCCTCACATAGCAAGCAGAGATTGTTGTTATACAATTCTGATGCTGCCAAACCCTCACTTACATTATTCCTCATCATCTTTTGAATATATGCCAAACTGTCCATTGTTAATCATTATAAAAAACAGCCCTATCTGGAATTAGGGGCTTTTGTCAAAATGTTAGTCCTCATCTTGTTCTGATCTTACCATAAGCCCTATTTTCATTTCTTGCCTTAGTCTTATACTAGCCTAATTTGGTCTTGCCTTAGTATATAGCCCTACTCAAAAGCCCTATATTTGAGCGGCAGTTGTAGTCCTGGGTTGATGGGTGTAGTACTACTGGTGTCGATGAGAAAAACTAGAGTCGTACTACTCGTACTACAGTAGCGGTTGTATTGCCTCCTCTGTAGCTCAAATTTAAATTTAAATATTTTAGTGTTTTACTATTTTGGCAATAAACTGTAATTTTTATTCTTAATCGGCCAGTGACGGACAGAACACAGCAAAAAGTGTCTGGAGTTACCTAGGCTAGGTAAACTGAAAAATCTTAATGTCATATAGTTGTGGTTATATTCTCATTTGGGGGGTACGCAGCAGAGAATAAGTAATAGATATAAATCAACAATCAACCAAGTGTAAGTGGCGTGTCAACGACAGTGGATTTATCGTTCGTTATCCGACATAGTATGCAGCGTGACGCTATTCATAGCTACGGTTGTATATCCCTAGACTGATATACGGCTCTACTTTGCAGTATTACTTGGTTCTTTACTATTATCCTACTTATGAGAGGTGTACGTTCCTCTTTAATAAACAGCGATTCAACTGTAGGATCTTCTTCAAGGTATCTTCATATAGGTATCTTCACTAAACAGTAAACGGGTGTCCGTATCTAAATGGGATGATCAGAATGGCACTGTTGTTGTCACTCCCCTGTCATTCTAGGTCTTACCAACGATAGTCTCCTTACTACTCCTGTGGGTTCTTCGTGTCAGGTTCTTCTTTGGATCGGGATTTTAGCTTGGGTAGAAACAGTACGGATTGTAGCAATGGCCATACATCATTGTAGCTCCAGTGTTTACTTAAGATATCAGATAGGTTGTCCTTTCCACTGACGAATGCGTATTTGTATGATCCGGATGCTATGGATTCACGGACGTAATGGTACGACAGCATGAGGTGACGTTTGTGTAGTTTCCCATGGGGTGTGGTGGTATTGTCCACGATTGTCTTATTGTCACCAAGAAGTAATGCAGGGCCGTCAATGGGGACACCAAGGTACATGAGGGTGAGCTTATTGGACCTCTGTTGTTCAATGGCAGTTCTGGCTGCGTCGCCCTCTGCTCCGTACGTAGCGGTATTAACTGTGCTCTGCTTCTTGGAGAACCAATCAATTGGCGTCTGATTGAAGAAATGGAGTATGGCGGTAACTGCCTTTCCACTCAAAGCATCATGCATTAAGTTAGCATCCGCAAAAGACCACATCTTGACTGACTTACCCTTCGGTACTGGTACATTAGATGGTACTTCCTCTCTGGCCCCTGCATAAGGCGAGTTGCTCCAATCATAATCTAACGTCTTGTACTTGGATAGGTCCGGCTTGTCGGTACGAATGCGAATAGCACCTGATCGGAAGCGTGATAGGTAGCCTATAACTCTTTTGATGCGGTTCAAGTGGCCAATCCTTGGGGCTATGCGGAAGCTGGATAGTGTCATGATGTGTACACTTATGTCAAATCTACCGAGCTGCACAATCCATTGGGCCGATCCGATGAGTGATTGGTATATCCTAATCCCTTGTGCATCAAGTAGCTCAGTCTCATCCAGCTCCGGGCGATCATTCTGTTCAAGTGGGCTTCGGTATACTTGCTTCGGTTTCTCACCAAATAGTCTTTCGTAAGTCTCAACCATCCTGACAACGTATCGCCTGGGTACCTGCATTAACGTTCCATCATCTTCCCTGAAGTAGTCACACCCTAATAGGAAGTTCAGCTCCCCAGTTCCCTTAAGCTTGAGGTTGTTCGGCTTGGCCTTTAGTACATCAATAATAGCTTGAGGGTTCCGAGAGGCAATGGTAAGATCGTCAGTGTACACGGCAATGTATTCATAATGGTCATCCATATCTCTGATCCATATGTCAGGCTCAGCCTTGCATGGGAAGAATTTCATGTTGCGGAGGATATCAGCAAATCGTTCGTGCCATCGTAGACCGGATGATTTTAGTCCGTACAAGGCCTTCTTGATGATGAATACATGTCCTTCCTTCTCCCCAAATTCTGGACCAGCAATCACATAGACCTTCTCGTCAGTCTTGGCCTCGAGGTACGCATTCCCGACGTCAGTCTGCCATATCTTCAACCCGTTAAGTTCAGCAAGGAATATCACAATTCTGACTCCCCTCAGGGATACAACACTAGAGTATACACTCTCAGTGGGCACTTCAGTAAGATGTCCTCCGGCTACTAGCCTACTCTTACGTCTTCCGTCGTGCTTCACTGCAAATACCATATGATATGATATCTTCTTGTATCCCTTAGGTGCTCGGGCTGTGGGATTTGACTCGTGGCCTAGGTCCTCAAATACTTCGTACTCCTCCAGTTGTTCAAGTTCTAGACCTTCTGAGTTAGACCATAGCCTATCCCTGTTCTTCATATCCATCTCCATAGCCTCACGGTGACTTCGGGGAACTTGAACGCCATACATGTATACTGGAGTACCGGCGTGAGAGGTAATCTTGACACGGTGTATCAGCCTGAGCATATTCTTGCTTTTCTCCGCTAGTTCCTTGAGCTTGATACTCTTGCATTCCCATTTATTGATGAGATCATGTTGCATAGCATAGTCGGCAAGATGAGTAGGTGCTGACTTATAGATTTGAGAGATCGGTTCCCAAGTTCTCTCCCCACTTTCCCATTCGATTAGTACTTGATAGTCGGCTAGACGTCCACCACTGCGTGCCCTGGGGTTTCTCCTGCCCTTGTGTTGGTCACGATGATCAAGGATGTTCCTGAAGTTCCAAGTGTTATTATCATTCTGTGATTGTTCCTCAATGAAGTTGCATATCTCGTTCCATGCAACATACTCGTCAAATCTCTGAGGCCCTACCTTAACCTTGAACTCGATACGCTCGGGGTTCTCCTCTAACTGACCTTCATATTCCTCAGTGTAATCAACAATCTCCGCCCTATCAATCGTCCCGTCTTCCTTGGTAGGCATAAGTATAGACTTGCCGATTATACTCTCTGGGTTGAACCCGGCATATTTACCAGTGTTGTCGGATCCAAATCTGACTCTTTCAGGGATAGAGGGGTCATCAATATCAGGGAAATCCGGCGCATCATCATCAGCCTTGCGGTTAATATCCCTCTCGTTGTTCATCTTCTTGACACATGACCGGTACAGTAGGGCGCCTGTCTTCTCGTTATATACTATGAAAGTAAGCGAATGACCCACGGTGTTAGAGAAGCCAACGAATCGTACAACAATCTCATCAGACTGGGATGGGAAGTTCTTTCCGTCTGTTTGATAGTTCTTGATGAGGCATTTCTCCCAGAAGACAAAGTGCATAAGTACACTAATGTCAGGTGTCTGACCACATAAGGCTTCATAAGGGGTCCTCCATCCTAGCTTCTTCCTCGCTGTTCGGTTCATGATGAAGACGACGTATTCCACGACAAGCAACCATGCCTCAAGGGGGCAGCCTGACCAATTCATCACCCAGTTCGTGTGTCTTTTCACATCTTGATACGCACGTTCTGAGAAATTCTGTTGTTGCTGGTGAGGCTCAGACTGCCAGTCCTTGATGACATAAGTTCTTAGGATGTCCTTGACGCGGTTGCTTATCTCTGCCTGTGCCCTGTCACTGATGAGGATGTCCATGGCTCCCCGTTCTCGTATCTCATCATTGAGGATATTGGCAAATTCAGCATCAGTGCTACAGCCCTTCACGCTGATGTACATTGATTGCTTACCACAGAATATCTGAGCAGCGGAATGACCTCCCCAAGACGTGACATCACACCAGACAGTATCTGTTGCCACAGGTTCATGCCTCCTCTCGACGTTGTTGGCAGGAAATTGAGATCTGTGTGTGTCACGGATTCTACGATGTGAAGGCAATGTTGGGACGTGCTGTGTGGTAGCCTCAAGGGTATGTTGAACGACTCTCCCCGGTTGGTTAAGGAAATACTGACGGTTGGCCTCAACGTCAATGGGTACAGGTGTTGTCTCGTGGAGACCTGCATTAAGATCTTGTAGGATTGGTCCCTCTCGGCGTAGTTGAGTTAGGACAGATGGCGTCAAGGTCTCACTGACGTTGGTTTCAATGAGGTCACCGCTAAAATCGAATCCAGGATGGAGGGGATAAGGGTTGTTACGACCGTCAAACCATGACTTATCCCTAGAGGGCCTGGAATCATATTTGGATGGTTTCCAAACAATATCACGCGTCATGACCACATGTGGAAGTTCATTCCATTCTTCCTTGGTGAAGGGACGGATGTTGAGGTATGCTAAACCGTTCTTGAAATCTAGAGGGATAGCATATCCATCGAGGGTGGCCAATGACTGGTGACCTTGGTTGATAGAACATCTATCATTGACTTGTATCTTGTTGTCCTCCAACTGAAGAGACGAGTGGATGGATTTACCCCGACCATGGAAGGCATATTGATTAAATATTAAAATTGCTGGACCCCGTTGTGTGCGCACAACCCCGCCGCAGGAACATAACTTGAGTTGCGGAAGTTCATGATTGTCAATTCCCTGCACGTCAATGGTCCTCCCAGTGTACGATATGAGGGTCATATCGTCGCCACATATACCTCCATTGGCTCCCCTATCCACAAGCGATAAGAATTCATGCAGATGTTCCATGCTGCTGATGAAGTATGTACTATCCCCATGAATCATCTCCCCGTAGCATTCCGCTAATGTTGCCATATTAATGTTAAGTCGGTTGCCGTTAGTTGATGTATGGATGGGGTTGGTACGGTCGTTGTTTTGAAGGTGGTGGTGATAGTGTTGTAGTGTAACTACCGCGGTGGGGTCAGCATGAGATGCCCACTGTAGAAAATCGTCACTCCCTATCAACCCTGGACTTTGTATGAAGAACAATAATTTATCAAGATCCGTACGGTTACCTGCGCGGAGTAATAAATTAATTGTGTTGTCGATAGTGCCATTGAGTACGTCGTCCATTGTGAGGTTGGCGAGCCCTTTGTCATTATCACATTCACGGATTGTATTATTATTAATGTTATTCGCCATCATAGTTTATTGTTAACGGTTGTTGCACCACGTTGATTAATTGCACCTGAATTATAAAGGGTGATTTTCGGTAGATCCTCCTTCTCAAAGTATGCAATAATTAACTGACTGTAATATTGCCACAGAGCTTAGACGTCTTGTTTCACAATATACACCAAACAATTCCAGCTAATCTATGATTAGGAGATAAAGTCTCGAAACTGCTTAATCTGTCAACGACAGTGGATTTATCGTTCGTTATCCGACATAGTATGCAGCGTGACGCTATTCATAGCTACGGTTGTATATCCCTAGACTGATATACGGCTCTACTTTGCAGTATTACTTGGTTCTTTACTATTATCCTACTTATGAGAGGTGTACGTTCCTCTTTAATAAACAGCGATTCAACTGTAGGATCTTCTTCAAGGTATCTTCATATAGGTATCTTCACTAAACAGTAAACGGGTGTCCGTATCTAAATGGGATGATCAGAATGGCACTGTTGTTGTCAGGCGTTATGTTACTTTTTGGTGAGTACGGTGGTATTTATTATTGTATGTATATATTGTTCTTCAAATACCATTGCATATTCTAACGCACACTATTATTATTTCCAGAAGTGTGTTGTCACCGTCACAAATGTTATTGCAAGATATCATACAAATAATGTGCACATCGATTATAGTAGTAATCAAATATTATTTGGATTGTTTTATATGGATTGTATAATAAAATACATGCCTTATGTCAATATCGTGAATGGAGTGCTTACAACAATAGATCAGCTTTTAGAATTGATGATACGAACATCTATGCATCAAATACACAACAAATTGGAACATAAATATGCCAGGCATTACGAAATACTCATAAAGAAGCAATAATAATGTATGTAACAACATATGTTGGCAGCAATACGCAGAGTATTACTATTACTTAGGCCAGATAGTATTGCATAGTACATTGGATATAATATATCTAATTCAGTAGTATGTGCAATGGATTAGATGACATGATGCTTATGATGTTACAAAGAGAGCGTGCAGGGGGAGCATAAATTGATTTAATGCAACAAGATGTTAATGTATTAACAACTAATAACAAGTCAAGTTATACAACAATAACAATAGTTTATACGAATACAGAAAGAGGACAGATTACCTATGATTTTAGCTAATCCTTTTTCTTACTATCTCCCTACTTACGATAAGCTCCAATATCTTAATATCTTCCAATCTGCCAATCTGCATCCAATCGGTATCCCCAAGGCCCAAGAGCCGATCGTTGAATTGGTGGCATTTGACCGTTTATTAAACTGGTTAGGTTTTGTTGGATGCCGTTTTCTGACATTTATTGGAGGTACCATTTTTGATCATCATAAATTAAAAATCATAAGAAAATAGTCTGTGAAAACTGCTGCCGATAGGCCTTGAAGTACTCACCTTGTGGATATTCCCTATCATGGCATGACAACCACACCAATATCATGGCATGACATCACAGATGATATCTTGGCAATATCTTGACAATATCATAACGATATCATGGTGCTACTATGATCCTACGAGACACTAAAATAGGATACCAAAAGATACCGGATACCATGCAACAAAACACACAGACGGACTTACAGACATAAAGTTCAACCAAGGTGGATCCAAAATGAGTTTCCAAGTGAAAACTGATAGGGCTATTTGATCAACAATGGAGGTTTGACATATATTCAAATGACGATGAGGAATAATGTAAGGGAGGGTTTGGCAGCATCAGAATTGTATAACAACAATCTCTGCTTGCTATGTGATGCCATAGAATTGCACAAAACACCAACAATAATAATATTTGCAGTAATAAAAACAAAGACAAAAGGCTGGACAATGAAAATAATAATACATTAATCATCAGTACAAGTACAAATTCAATAAAAAAGAAACGCGTTTACAAAAGAAAGAAATCATGTATTTTTGAAGGATGTACAGGGGGGGTTATTAGAAATCTTTAAGTACGTACTATGGGCCTACTCTAAAGCGGCGATCGGAACGTTATGTTGTCCTTGACTAAGATCGCACTCCAAGCACATAAACAAACGCTTTATGGGTAATAAAACGCGCGCCCACCGAGACGGGCGTATGCACCAGGTTTTCGGGCAACTGAATCCCTTACTTGTGGAAAAGTGACCGAACACCACACTTGTCATCACACTCCAAGGTACTTCTTCTATCTTCCCGGTCCTACCAACTCCTAACTAGAATGGCTGCGTTGGGAATAATATATTGGAAGGGAGGTATGGACCACAAGAACTCAAAATAGGGTAAATCGCGATTTAAAGAGTTTTCAGCATGAAAATGACTTTAGGATCAACATCAAAATGGTGCTTGCTCTCGTAGGCTCTAGCTCATTAGCGGAAGGTGGTAGAAGTAATATAAAGGATGTTACTAGTGCCTAATAATGTCTTTTAACATCGATGTAGGTCGATATTGTAATGGATGGCGGTTAAGTTGGTCGAATTCTCTCTCAAAGTCAAGGCATGAAAAATCACACATTTGCACAACTTTATATTGAATATCATCAATATGCATGTGTTGATGGGTTTGGTTATTATCTGGTATATATACCGATCATTTAGTAGTGTTAGATGGGCCGGATGATCTTTTTTGTTACCCAACGATACCCTGGCGATGTAAATTTGTGTCTCAATTGTGAGTATATAATTGTTGTTATATAATATTGCATTATTCATTTGTTGGTCAATCTAACGCTTATACGCTATCTGATATACCCACATTACTCAGACTACATCTGCATACATATAAAAGAGTAGGAGATAAGTGGGGTTGGTGTTTGGGAGCGTGTAACAATACGAACTTTGTAATTAATTTGTGGGATGGGGAAAGATGAGGAATTATTAATTGAAATGCCAGGGATGGGATATTATTGCTTTTAATGCTTAAGAGGAACCTGGAGGGGTAGTTTTATCACTTTATTATAGTGTGAACAAGTCAATCCGTCCAATCTGCTGCTCCGTATGCATTAATCCTGGTATGGAATGGGCACTATTCTATCTTCCGAGTAGGAGATTGTGAATTGTGATAGTCCATTGGATTTAGGAGAGGTCTTGAACGAATGGGGCGCTACTTCGTATTACCACTGCTGTTATATATTCAATGTATGTATGGGTTCTAATAATTACTCACCAAAGAGAACGTTATGGAGTTGAGAACAAACTCTACAAGTTGTGGGAACATAATCATACCACATTTATTATTTATTCTATTTACAGTTATCGAAAACAATAGTATAAGGATTCATTTAATCAAATGCATTATATACTTATTTAATAGCACGTGGCGTTAAGTCGTTGCCTGTACATCATATGTGAGAGAGCTGTCCTGCCATTCTTTCGACATAATGTGTTCCGATCTGTCGCAAGAGATTTGGTACCTCTCTCCTTACTCCCTTCTCATCCACTGAAGCAGCTGTATGATTCCTCGCTCGTATAACATGTCTCAATACATAAACTATCAATATCAGGCACGTTTACCAAACCTAATATACACCAAACCTAATATACATAATAGTCTCTAATCACCAATACAGAGACCATAAATTGAGGAAAATTGAGACGTTTTGCATCGAATACAACGGAAACATCCCCCACAATAACCCCACAACGCATCCCAAGCATAGATATGACTGTTAATTACTCTGGGGAAGTATAGAATTCCGTAGGAAAGCATTATAATGAGCTCAATCCTTTATATTTAGATGGATATATGCACCAAAACATCAGTAACTTACCTGAAGTAAATATCCTGACGTTCGCTGTCACAATAACCCACCACCACACATACCCTCAAACAATAACTAATTGAGGGTATGACGTATCTGTAGTAGCACGATATCCACCACATGAGGAGCCACGACAATACGAGTATGTGATGTTTTGGAGGAATCATGTCAAAGCTCCATTTTGACGGCAGTGGTGGCGTCTCCAAGTCGCCGTTCCGAACCAACCAACCACATTATCCCAACCATATACATCTAAATTCAAATAATATCTAACAGTTTAACCATTGGCGCCGTCCTATGTTACCCTACGAGAGCACAACGCAGTCGACTTTCGGGATGTCTTAGGTTTAGCTAGCCCACGCCAATTTTGGCAAACGTACGTACGGCTTACCCCAATTTTGGAACCGTATTGTACGGCTTACCCCAATTTTGGCAAAACGACGGACAGACCGTTAAATCGCGCGCTGAGTTCTTGTGGGACATGTACCCACGTGGTACTTTACCAAAAGAACTTACTACTTCCATTTCCTTACTGGGGTAGTAGTATTCCTCCAGCAAGTGCCTTGTGCATTAATCATTGAATATGCCATCATTCAAAGGAACAAAGAATTGGGAGATTTGGTTGCTCCGAGCTAGTACTTCTCGTGGGTAGTCAAACGTACCCATTATCCTCATTTTAATCAGGTGATTTAATAAGGCCAGGTACCCGCAAGCAACAGCATATACTACCTTCTTTATTCTTTGAATGTGGCAAGTCGCACCAATAGCTTCTATCATCAACTCCATTCGCAATCTAACTAGTTTCTTCTTCCGGCAGGGGTTGGGGTGTGAATCACTGTCAACTGTAATTACTGCAATTGACATATTCTCTCCCGTCTTCATAATGTGGTCCATCTCGATGATGTCATCAATTGTCTCCATTCCTTTTCGTGCTATGATGAGGTTAGGCTTTGAGTATTGTTGTCCAATCGGTTTGCCCTCATTATTACTACCGCCCTTTCCCGTTTGAGTATTCTCTACATCATTATCGTATAAGTCTAATCGTTTATCTTGTTTGTCGTCTCCTATCATTTTGTGGGAGGTTTCCAGCCCTCGAACTGGTGTATATCAAACCATAATGTTGTGTTGCCAATAGAAGGGGCTGTTGAGTTTACTCGGGATGTCGTTCCACCGTTTTCCACTAGTGGCTCCTTCCTTTCCCTTGTTGCTCCATCTCCTCTGGTCGGATTGATGATTGATATGTCTTCGGACCATATGGATTTGTTGATACTAAATGGAGGGATTATTTGGGTAGTAGGCAAATTAGATGGGTTGTCTAATTCTTCACTATCGACCAATCCTATTGCCATCTGTAATGTATCGCTTGATCTAATTTCGTCTAATACTATACTATCGTCATCCATACCTTCTATTGTTTCTAATAACACATCATTAATCTCCTCTGAATCTACTAAACTTTCATCATCTGAACACTCATCAAATATACAGTAATCTATCTGCCGGCGCTGCTTCCTTTCTCCTTTCCTCTCTGCCAATGCATTATTAAATAATGTTGATAATGAAGGATATATTGTAGGCTCCTCTGGCCGTTCAGATCTTATAGATTCGACTTCTTCGCTAAACTCAATTTTGATATGGGTGCCGTGGCATATTTATCCCAGAGCTCGTCCATATCATCGTACCACTTTGATGCTTCATCTCCTTCGAGATAAAAGTCGGGTAATAAATCTAACCAGTTATCAGCAATAAGTGTTTCCTCTGCATTGTTCTTTGGTGGTGTACATCTGATGTGTAATTTATGTTGTAGAAATAATATTCCACTGAATTTTATTGTTCTCATTGCATCCTCAGCAGAGGTAAAAGACAGAACTGCATACCGTTTACGTTTTAAGTAGTGGTCAGCATTCATCGTACAATTAACCGAGTGTGTTTTACGTCTGCAATCTGCAAAGAACATCTTCATTAGTTGCTGTATATACTTCTGTAATATTTTTCTTGGTGCTCCAAATGGTAAATTCCCCACCCACACTTCATAGTATTCATTTAATCCACGTTTCCGAATATTTGTACCCCGTCGTCTTGTATCACCTTGTGATATCATAGACCTTCGGGTATCTAATTCAACGAGGAGCATGGATGACCTTGTAATTGTGGTGGTTGGAGGGATGTCCGTTGCTTTAATGTGTGAATATTCATAATTTTGCTTTTCTCAGCGTATAGTTGACTGTTAATGGTAGTTTTTGATGTGGCGATTAATACTGTACTATAACCGTAGTGTTAACGGGACTTTTACGTTTATATGATGCGCCGTCCTTCTATATAGTAGAGGAGGCGCACCATGGTTGCCTACCTCAGTTGGCTAGGATACCATTCGAAAAAAAGAAATATGCCCAATCCCTAGGCGAACTTTAAGCGGCGCTATTGAGGCTGTCGACAACTCTCTTGGAGTCAACAATAACGCCTTGCTGCCATCCGATAAATAAGCAGGGCGGTCTTATCTAATAAAACTACTTTGCAATAAAATGATGAAAAAAGGACGAGATACCATTTTTGTGGTTATAGTTATATATGTGGTGCTTTTTATTATAATTATAGGCATCTACAATCATACGAAGAAAATATTATCGTATGAATATAAAGATACATCGTCTACTCAATGGAAAATTGACAAACTACTACTCGATGAGGAGAATGAGGATATGATATCTAATGTAAATGTAACATCAAAGCGTCACCGACAAGAGAGTAGCAATCATCGACAAAGTGATACAAAGAAGAAGAAGCACAAGGAGAGAAGTCCAGAAGCACTTGATATATACATCCGTCCAATTGGAGGGTGGGGACCAAACAACCAAGTACTCGGACTTATCTTTCTATGGGAATTCTGTCGTTATTACAACCTAAGAACGGTAGATTCAGTGCTTTGTCCACACTACACTGATAGGGGTGAAGAATGTTTACCAATTAGTTCACTATTCGAGGTTGCTCGTCATCGAAATACATTCAAGCCAGTTCAACGAAAGGAAGTGGATGTTATCATGGCATCAAGTAATGATACTTCTCAATTGAAAACATTTACACGGGCAGGGATTAATCCTTCAGCTGCTTCTATTCGTGTTCCCCCGAAGGGTATTGGATATGATAAAATGCCTCTATTAACTGAATGGGTGAAGAATGGTACCATACCTCGTGGTTCTACAATTGCAATGAGTAAAGCAATAAGCGGGCAAGAAGCCTTATTCAATAAAAAGAAGTCACCACATCCGTGGTTAAAGTCTCTTCAAGAGTGGAAGTTTGATGAACCCTATTTACCCGTGAAGAAGATACGTCAACAGACAATGTCAGAGTTGGACGCATTAGGTCTCAAGTCGGGATCAAGTGGTAACTTTATTGCAGTACATCTAAGACTATGGGACCAGTGTTTTAGAAACACATATTCTGGAGAATATACACTAAACATATGTTGTTGCGGGCGTAAAATGGCAAAGGTTAATGAAGATGCAGATGAAAGTTCTCTCTCGAAAGTACTCGGAGAATATACTGCAACTAAGATGGAAGAATCGAATGTGAAACATGCTCTTATACTCGGACATCCCATAATGAATGACATTAGTGAAAACGAAGGTTGGATAGACGGGAAGAAAGTTGTTATCTGGCCACAGACTGGATATAAAGAGGAACATCCTATGATAACGACCATCATTCAACAGTATATGATGACAATGGGTAAACATCTGTTCGTATCAACACCTAAAAGTACAATTGTGACGCCTGTGGAGATCTGGAGATCTTATCATAACATGACCCATCATGAACCAATAAAATTGGAAGGTTACGGCATTAATGGATAAATTGCGGTGTTCTACTTGTCATTCAGAGTTTAAACTATGTTACTATGAGTATTAGAGAGACTTTGATCTATCATGTTGAGCTAAGTATTCTTAGTCTAAGTCTTAACAAGACTGGAGGTAGTTAGAGTAGGTGAATAGGCACATAAGACCAACAACACTTGGCAAGCTGCATCCATAAACCCAGTAAATTTCACTAGTAAAAATGAGCAAAATCACTAACAAATCTGAAAAATGAAGGTCTTCCAATCGTCGAATTATAGATGCGGAGACATCCTATCCGATGAAGTTTTGCACGCTGATTCCGAATCTGGTACTACTTTGTTATGATTATTGTTAGTTTAAAAGTTATAAAGCATAAACTGATTCACTAAGTAGAAGTGCTTGATAAAAAATGGCCATTTTTCAAAAGCATATCTACAATACGCCGCTCATTCTATGAACTACAAATATGTAATAGAGGAGCCTTGTGCAATTTTAGGTCAATGTTCCTGTTCAATTTATTGCAATGGCCGATCATTCGACAACACTCAAAGCACTGTATAAATTCTCCAAAAAAAGATACCGCAGAACCTAGAATTTTTATTTATTGTACTGGGTTTATTGGACGTTCGCCTTCCCCTCCACGATGCCGGCCACTGCACCGACCATACATTGAGTAGTTGACACTGGGATACCGATATAGCTAGCTGTCCTAATGATGCCAACGATCCTCGAGTTGGTGAGACGGCAGTCAATTTAAATCCAATCGTCTTCGTTACATTGTATCCGTATAGTAAAAGTCCAAGGGATACAGCCACGCCTCCATATACCAACACTCACTTCTGTACCGGGGTCACAGGATTCAACTCGCCACTTTGATAGATTGATATGATAGCTGCAACTGGTTCGCTCCATGAGCAAAACTAGACAGAGCAGCGCCGAACACTTGTACATATGTAAACAGATGCTCAACATCACTGTCATACTGTGCAGCATTTGACCAGATTGCTTCTGTTGTTTTACTCTCATCCATGGCCTGCTCCGCCAAGTTCTGTTTGTATGTAGCCTCCTCAAACCGTACCAGAATGTTCTTTTTTTTCTTTTTCCTTTGTGGCTTCTTTGGCTTGTGTCTTTCATCATCTATGTTGGTTGCATGCTCAGTCAATTCACTACTATCATCTGCAAACTTGATTGAACCTTGTTCAGGATCGTATTGGGCACCTCTCCTCTCCTTATGACTGCCAATAGAACTTCCAATACTTCCGATCGGGGCAAATGATTCCACTGGGTGGACGGCAGCAGCAGATGGTGGTGAGGTTGTCACTTCTACTTCCGCCTCCGTGGATTCGGCAGCCGCTGCAGTCTCTTTGCCTCCATATTCTTCTTCACATATGGACCGAAAGGCCACAACCAAAGAAGACCAACGACAGCACCAACAGTATCTTGGCACTACCCATTTCACATCATAAACCTCTTCCTGGAAGTGCTCAAAGTTTCATTAGTTTCTGTCCCCACAGCTACCATAATTAGATAATGATGACGTGATCAATTTTGGAATACTGCAGCCTGCAGTAGAACTAGAGCAAGACGATAGCAAAGACTAGTAGGGCCCGTGAAAACTGCCTGTGTGATAATATCCGTGTAGAGTAGCATCTTCTTCATATGAAGCCGTGTCATCAATAGGAGGGCTACAGTTGTTAAGTAATACCGCCATCGAGGCAATTACTGATAATGATACCTAATACCTACAATAAAGAGATGAAGTACCTACGATAAACAGTGATAAACGCAGATAAAAAACTAACTTCCGCACGATTTTGGTATCCTTTTTACTTAGCCACAAAACAATTATCTCTTTTATATACAATATGTCTATCAACAATAATAAGGAGCAGGGACGGGTAATCCGCAGTATGTCTACTGCTTCAAAGGCAGCTGCTGATGCTGTGTTAGCTGCTAGTGCTTCTTATGAAGTATAATGCTTACGCAAATATACGTGACAATAAAGTCAATATTGATGTTGTTAAACAAACAAGAAAAAGGTTAAAATTAAATTATAAGGTCGAGTTCATCGAACTAATCGTGTCATGGGTCCAACACCATGGGATCTGAATTCCACGTGTAACCATAATATTGCGTACTATTTGACACTCCCCTACCAATCTTATGGTTTCAATCTTGATCATCTGCTCATCAATCAGATAATAATTCCTACCATGACAGGTGTTGATAGCTCCCCATATTTTAAATGACTTTATCCTCATAAGTCGTCTCTTTATCCGCAAGCAATTGATTCCCACGTTTATATGCCAATAATGAGTCAATAATGGACATGATGATAATGCGTTTAACCAGTATAGTTCGTGTAGTATACTGACTAGATGTACTGCCATTTGTACTGTAATGTAAAACGCATTGCCAGTGGATGTCTTGATTCTGATGCTGTCGTATACCAATTGATCCTTGGTCCCTATCATCATGACATAGTATGCACACGAGTTTAATACACTCTCCCCATTTCTAGCAGTGATTGTCTGATCATCTTCATCAAGTTTTCCATCTGTACTGATGCCAATACTATCCATAGTTTTACCGTGTATGTGATCACATTGTTGCGTGTCCAATATATGATTCATTGCATCATTAGTTGTGAAGGATGATTTGGTTGATGTAAGTCCTCTCAAACATAGTAACTCTTATCACATCTTAAGTTCAGCACGTTGTCTTGGATCATATTCGAGTGTATATACGCATTATTCCCAGATTTGGTATGTGTGTCGTTCATATCATGGCCATAACTATTGTCTGATGAATTGTTATACGATCTGCCACTAGATACATTATTAGTGCGCTCCCCATCTACCAAAATGGTCAAGTGTACATTGTGATTCATGTCTGATATTGTATCATTGGACGTGTTCCCAATATTGAAAGTTGATCTAATACCAATGGCACCACTTCTACAGTTGACGTGTGCTCTGTCTTTATTTATATTCAACCATAATGTGTTGCAATGTTTGGCAATTGTTGATGTATCATTAACATGTTGCTGTGTGGAAGTATATAAATTCTCGTCCATACAATTATCCTCGGTAGATGGTGTGTCGGCACGGATACAAACTGCAGTATTGCAATCATTAGTTGTTGTTTCATTCCGTTGGTGATGAGGTGTACCGTTTGTCTCATTAGTCCTAGATGCATTGTCATCACAGGTAAGATTGTAAATTGTGTAGGGATAAATACTATCAATTGAGATGTACAATAAGCTAACACTACTGCCAAACTTGATGTAGTACACGTATTGTGATGGATGACTGCCGGTACCAGATAATAAGGTATTCCCACTAAATTGCAAATCTATCAAATCTTGCGTTAGGGTGTATATATTGTAATCTTGATCTATTACCCCGCATACTTCCTCTTTGTATTTGTGTTCATCTCTATGCATGGCACAAAATATAACACTGACAATTTCTCCCCATAATTGGGCATCTGGTGGAACAGAGCAACCAAAATCCAAGAACAAGTTTCCCAAATTTCCCACAATCTCAAAATTTAATGATGTAAGCAACATCTTGTGTGACAATAAACCATACGTCGCGATTGCCCGGCTGGCAAACTTCCTAGCCATGATATCAATCCACTGCCAGTCCTTAATCTGGACAGTAGTACAAGTGATAATATCCTTCTTTAATAGACGGACATCACTATCATGACATGAAGTATCGTTTAATACTCCCCACTCTTCTTCGGCCTTTGTGTCAGTACCAGGTATATAGGACTGTTCACTTGACCATCCTCCCCATGAGGTATCATCCTCTGTCCCCTTTGAGGACAGCACGTGTAGTGTCTTGTGGCCTCTCTAGAGATCCATTCGAATCATCCAATGCCTCCCCATCCAAATCAATCGGTAGCATATCCACGGCGTATGTTAGAGATGATGACGATGATTGGGATATTCCAGATGTATGAGAAGGGATACAATCAACCTTCGATGGATCACGACATGAACTCTCCTT
>Ga0214480_100483_pt1 | contig 20130 bp, 13 predicted proteins | sample M1_20Mar14CPVII9_3_FD_165042 | JGI IMG/M metagenome (GOLD analysis project Ga0214480, IMG submission 165042) | Marine eukaryotic communities from Monterey Bay, California, United States - M1_20Mar14CPVII9sort6BwellE17 | ecosystem: Environmental > Aquatic > Marine > Unclassified | place: USA... | reverse complement strand
TGGTCTAACAACAGACAATAATAATAAGAGACATGCTACCAATATTATGACCGACAGTAGTATGAACAAGAAGAATAGCAACAACAGCGACAAGAAGAAGAAGTCATATTCAGTAAGCTTTCTCCCTCAGGTATCAACAAAGTACCCTCTCTCAAACTCCATACACACACCAACGACACCTCAATACAAATCACAACTATGGTATACACCAACTGAGTATGATCAATTCAAATGTCAAGCGGCGTTAGATTGTGGTATCAAACTAATGCAATCAAACAATGTCTCCTCTTCCCAAAAGAATGACGGAAAGAGGAGGAAGAAGAGGAGAGGTCAGTTCATCCAAGTTGGAGATTTCGATTGCAAGAAGAATGAGAATATAAATGACAATACTACTAATAATGTTGCAACAGCTTTATCATCGCATCCTTCTTTGTCAAGTATGGATACACCGCCAACTGACAATACAAAGGATAAGAAGTATAGTCGATATTATAATGAGAATGAATACAACGATCAAGTATCCTCTTTTGCTATGGAAGAAGAGAACTCCTCTACCGCGGCTCATGGCAAGGTTATTGACTTGATATCGAATAAGCCACAACAGCATCAAGAAGAACCAACAGTAGTATGCAAGCGCGGATTAGGATATCACTTCTCCCGAACAAGAAAGAGAGCAAGGATGTCTACTCGATCTGCGGTGTTAGCTTGGCAGAAGAACTTGCGTGGTGCCTCGAATACTAAGAGCAATCAAACCACCACTGCCAATGACAAATCAACCATGATGTTAGCACTAGTCTCATCAAAGTGTTCAAGAGTGGCAAGAGAGGAGGCCAAGTGGCGTGGTCTTGTTGATTATAAGGTTGCATATCCTGAACGTCACCAACAAGAACTTCATCAAGCAACCATCGCTAATGGAAAAGTACAACTTGATCATGATATGAATATGAATGATAAGAAGAGACCACATGATGATAGTATCGCCGCTTCCGCCGCCCCAATCATTCACACTGATATTGCCTCAAGGAGCAACAAACGACAAAGAACAAATGATACTGGACATGATACTACAAGATGCAAAGAAGGAATGGCACAGTCTTTGACACTGGTAGCAATAGAGATGAATTGATATTGTCACCTGAAACTGTTGGTTACCTTGTGAATGGAGTTCAATATGCCAAGGTATAGAAACGAGAAGAAGAGGCAGGGATTAGGATGAAATGAGATTGTAGAGGATACCTATTGTAGACTAGTAGAAGACTTGTAGAGTTTGAGAAGATGTAGATAAGAATAGAAGCTTGAAATATATAATATTAATAGTACATTGGTATGTATTGACATTCTCGTGTACCATCAAACACTTACAAGGCCCCCGAAGATAGTAGACAGTTAGATACTCTTCTCTTCTTCTCTTCCACATTGGCATTGGTATCCTTAACATCAATAACTATAGTTAGCCTGTGACACTTTGCCGTGTATCATTCGTTTCCACGTTACATATGGGGCGAGTTTACTGCACCACTGCTCACCAACACGAGCCCATTGATAAGCCTCAATTGTGCAGCCCTTGCCCATGTAATTTGTCACCTAAAAGTCTTTTCCAAACAATGTGATTATTACGTGATTTACACGTGATTTATGCGTGTGTGATGTTATCTCTTAGTTCAGCCTTGTCACCTTCGCCAAAAAAAAGTCATAAGTGTGATTGATGAAGAGGAGGCAATCGTTTGTGGCTCTTGCATGTCTTGCATGTTGCATTGCAATATAGATGCATAAAATCTCTTTATATCACCTCTATCATCGTTGAATAGTATACTAAATGGGAAATTGCAATAGCAGTAAACAACAAACAGCACACCATCCTATAATGTTCATCAACAAAATCAATCACTCCCGACGACGAAGTATCGATGCAACCAACGGCAAGCGTGGTGCATCCAACAAGGTTAGCAGTGGTAGTACTATCCATCAGAAACCTCGTCTTATCACCTACGACAATGATAAACTAGCGGCTAAGTTAGATGGTAGTGGTCGAAGTGGAGATACTCGACAGCTGTCACAGCCGTCGCTCGCTGGCTCATCGGTGAGCTCTGCAGCATCGTCTCATCAACCACAACCACCATCGCCATCACCTAAACAACGACAACAGAGCAGTCGTTCTAGACAACGCCGTCGGTCTGCTACACTTACTTTACCATCGTCCTCCAAGGCCAAGGCACGACGAACCAAGCAGCAGTCACCTACATTCAAGGATACCTATCAACTCCTCCCACAGAGTAAACTCGGCCATGGCATCGCAGGGACAGTTCATCATTGTCTCCATCGTCAAACATCACATCTATGTGCTGTTAAGATCATTAACAAGAAACAAGTTCGTCGTCAAGACCGTCTAAGACGTGAGGTATCATTCTTGAAGCAAGTATCTCATCCGAATATTATTTCAATGTATGATTGTTATGAAGATGAGGATACTGTTCATATCGTTACTGAAGTTTGTAACGGTGGTGAGCTGTTCGATAAGGTTGTTGACAAGGCCAAGAAGGGTAACAAGAAGACTAGTAAGGTATCAAGTAGAGGTACTGACGGCGGCAGTAGAGCAAGTACAAGAAAAAGTGCACAAGATGTGTCTACTGCTACTCCGGCATGCTTCAATGAGAGAGATGCAACTCGTATCATCCACAGCTTACTCTCGGCAGTATCATATCTACATGCAAACAATATAGTACATAGAGATATCAAGCCAGAGAACATTCTGTTTGTAGACAAGGATGATGATTCCTCGCCGATCAAGCTCATTGACTTTGGTTTGTCTATCCGACATGACTCGGAGACTTGTCCTCCTCTTTCGAATACTGTCGGTACATCATACTACATGGCACCAGAGCTTCTAGATGGATCATATGACAAATCATGTGATCTTTGGTCAATAGGGGTCATTGCCTATGTCATGCTATCAGGCCGGCCACCATTCAATGGAACGTCGGATGAAACAATCTTTAGAAAGATTCGTAAAGGACAGTACAAGATGGACAATCCTGAGATATGGGACGGTATTAGTGACTATGCCAAAGACTTCATCAAATGTTTGTTAACCATGGATACGAAGAAACGATGGACTGCTGATATGGCAATGGAACATGCTTGGTTAAAACTTGCCTTGCAAGATGATTTAGAATTCGCGGAGTTTTTGTTGAGTGGTAAACCGCAGTAGATTATAGATTGTATATGTATATAAATGTAATATTTAGTTGCACACGTATATATGATTACTCATATCTCTACAAAGCATGCTTAGTTTTTAGATTGTACTGCTGTGTTATGTTTATTTGTCAATCTTATTCTAATACATGCTTTGACACTAACGACATATCTGATTTCCTCTAGTAGAGCAATATCAAAGAGTACCCATCTACGTTTTAACCATGCGATTTATAGTAAACTTATTCTAATAAGGTTACAGCATGAACAACATACTCATCACTTTAGTTCCCATCATGTACACATAACTCCACATAACTCGTCCACAGAACCACACCTACTAAATCTACAGCTTCTTCTTCTCCTCTCTTCTCATTCATCATACGGCACTCACACCCCGACTAACTCCTTAGAATTCTACAGTGTCCCCCACATGATAAACTCTACCATTCCTTTCGGGAGGTTGTTTCATACCTGCAGGGTTTTCATACTTGGGACTTTCGACTTGAACCTTGGGCTCATACTTTGACCTTGGAAACGGATCTCGAGGATAGAATTGCATACCACCAGCCTCATACCCCTGCTCGGCTGTGATTTGACTTTGACTTCCATCATCACGATTATGATTCGAGGTACGAGTATGAATGAAGGCTGGGTCAAGAGTAGTTTCATTACCAGGTGATTCCAATCCTGAAAAGATTGAATCATCCTCTCGATGATCACCACGTCGAGATCTCTTTGGTGAAGGAGTGCCGTGCAATGAGGAGGCATCCCTATCTGTAAACTTATCATCATCTTCTTCTAAGCCATGATGTTTCATATCCAAATCATTCTCATCATCATAGAACTCGGCATACTGGAGTGACTTCTTCTGGCCATTATCCTTTCGTTTACGTATATTTCTTCCAGCAACAAGGGCAAGTATACCCACACAACCCAAGACAATTAAAGTAATACCAACGGGTGACAATGGATCCAACGAGCCGTCACCATCACTGTTTGTATCAGCTTCTTGAGCCCCATCAATACCTTCTCCATTATTTAGATCTGATCCCCCACTGTTATCAATGAGTAATACTCCACCCTCGTCAGGTGTGCCCATAATATACCGTACTCCCTTGACACCCTCGACACTATAATCATCATCACCACTACTCTCGAGGAAGGGACTTGGACTAGGACTATTCATTGCACCAAGTAATATCCGCAACGCCTGTTGAGAGCTATGAAATGGTGAGCTCTGGGCATTATCCTCACGTAGATATAGCTTACTTAATGACTTGATGACATAACACTTGGAGTTGGATGGTGTGTCTGCATTATCAGCAGTGTAGTACGAGCATGTCTTCTTGGTTAAAATGATATCTTGTGGTGATGGATCGATACCATCAACGAGTAAATGTCTTGATGTCAATAGTGACCGAGTATGACGAGTACGACGAACAGATCCGTCGTCACCTACAACTTGATCACTATCAGATGATAATTGACCACAATTAATCAAAGTTTCACCAATCAACTTGGCCATAACACGTTCCATCTGTTCATTGACAATATCAATATCCGCAAACTCATCAATCGACACCTCGTACTCCAAATCAATCGCAGCCGGTATACTCGTTACATAAACCGTATCATTCAAATATGATTCACATCCTGGACTAATAGCCAAAGGGTCCGAAGTATAATCATTGGGTACCAATGGATCCAAGTTTTGGGATATTTCACACCCATCGGAATATCCATCACCATCTGAATCTGGATTGTTGGGATTGGTACCATGTATCATAACTTCTTCATAATCACTTAGTCCATCTGAATCTGTATCAACTTTGAGTGGATCAGTCTGTTGATATATAACTTCCATCCCATCACTTAATCCATCTCCGTCTGTATCGGCATTATTGATATCAGTACCTAATTCAATTTCCTGTTCATTGAACAATCCATCACCATCATTATCAGCACCCTCTGCCGTATCCACTAAATCTTGTTTATTGAATTCCATCTCGTCTAACGGATTAGTACCATCCATTAACTCCGTATAATCATCCACCCCGTCTCCATCTGTATCAACTTTTAATGGATCAGTACCTATTATAATCTCTTGTGAATCAGTTAATCCATCACCATCTGTATCAACATTTGTTTTAATCGTTCCATATTCATCTTCTTGCCAATTTAAGAGGCCGTCATTATCAGTGTCTCCTTCATCTAATGGTGGTGTAATTGTTGGACTGAAGGAAGAGTAGGATGGTAGTAAATTACCGTCTTCGTCACACATTGAGTTGGAAATTACTGTACCCTGTAATTCTTCCAATGTGCTACTTCCTTCTCCCAAGGAACCACCGAATACATCAAGACCTTCGGCGGCAGCTTCAATTGCCGCCTGTTCAGCTATTTCAGCTGCCAATTGTATTGCCTCGGCCTCAGCTTGTGTGATTGGTGATGAAGTATGGGGTGGTTTCCATTCACCAGTTATTGGATCTATAGATCGTTCGGATTGGAGAAATGGAGTAGAGGGAGATGGTGCTGGGGGAGATGAAGGGGGAGAACCCTTCTTCTTATCACCTACTACAGATGACGAAGTCTTCTTGACAAGACCTTCGTCAGTAGTAGTGCCAGTAGTAACATCCTCACGCTGTTCCTTAATATCACCAACCTCCTCAAATGGCACCACAGGCTTGTTTTGTTGTTCCTTATTCTTCTGTGCCTCTTTTTCAGCCTGTTTCAACTGTTCCTTCAATTCCTTTTCTTCTACCTTCATCAATTCTTTTGGTTTCTTACATCGTTCTGGTACTGTAATTTGTCGTCCTTTTTTGTCGAGGAGATTGCCATTGATATCTACTAATCGTCCTTCTTTGTCGATGTGAGTCTTTGTCTTCTTGTGCTTGTTGGAAGTGTTGATAATTATCTCACCTGTTGTTGGATCGATGCGATTTTGCTTGTGTGCGAATAATCCTGGAGCTTCGTCACCGTCACCCTTCTTCTTTTTCAAGTTACGGCTGTGGGTATTTGTGGGAGATTGTACACGACGTCGTGCTCCTCGTAGTGTTTGTACTTGTTGATTGGTGGTAGCGGTAGCTGATACTGTTGAGATTGATAGTGATAGGAGGAGTAAGGCGGTAGTTGCAATTATCATTGCAATGGGGAGATGATAATTATTTTGTCGGCGGTGCCGTATCATATTATCGCGGCGGTCCGTCATTGTTTATAGTATCAGATGGTATAGTATATATACTAGAGATGTATATTGTATTAGTATCTGCGCTTGGCAGCCGTGGTATTGATATATAATCCTCTTCCTTATTGCCTCACTGCTTTTATCTCTTGGCAAGATTTATGAAAATTTGAGATTTAGCGAAGCTTTTGCTTTCTTGTGAAGTATCTTATAACTATCGAGCGAGTAGTGAGTAATGATAAGCATTGAACATTTCAATAAGACGGCCGACGATAACCAGCCCATTGCCCATACCAACTCTAACCATCACATCATATTCCTACTCTGATTGATAAAGAGAGATCAATAGTAAGAAAATATCGACTTCTTTTGGTCTTTGCAATTATCATCTCCTATTGGCTCTGCAATTCTTCTTAAGTAGGGACCAATTGATAGAGAGAGAGGTGACTTTAACTGGTTGTAGATATTGACGGGGGTTGGTACATATATAATTCAATTGGATTATCACCATGATTATTGCAAACTAAATGGCCGGTCCATACTTTGGACAACAACCACAAAATGTACCACCGAGACGTCAATCATATAAACTAACCATTGTAGTGGTTCTTGCTCTTATCCTACTCGTGATATCTTACTTCATATCGTCATCGTCGTCTCCAAACAACAATCATAATAATAGCAATGTTACATCAAGATTACCCAAGCCAGGAACAGCCTACAAAGGTAAAACATGGCATACATCACAAACAATATCAGTAGAAACACTAGGTGAAACTGCCTTTGCAAAGTGTGATATACACACGCTTAGTGATGGAAAGTCAACAATCAATGATTGGCTCTTCCTAGAAGAAGTTAATGCAGTAAATATTATAGTACAAACAATCGATAATCAATTTGTTGTGTTTAATCAATATAAGTATGCCATACCTGGTTCAACGTTATCACCAGTTGGTGGTTTTATAGATGAGGGTGAATCACCATTAACTTCTGCAAAGAGAGAAGTATTGGAAGAGTTAGGATTAGGTTCAAAGTCAACAGCACAACTTGTGAAAGATACAAAGGGTGATAATGATAATCTACAGTTAGATGTACAAAGTATATCCAATGTATTAGTGAATGATGCCAATGTTAATGATCCGCCGATAGTAGATGACTATGGTTTGTTAGATGGTCAATCTAAAAGAACAAATGATGATACTGATTGGGTCTTTCTTGGAAGGTATCGGACAGCAGCCAATAGAGGAGGCGGATTCTTATACTCTTACTTATTGAAGAATGCAATACCACTAGTACCCAATGGTGGTACTACAAAGTATCAAGGGAGTGGAGATAATGAAAAACAAGAAATCTTATATCTATCTGAAGTAGAGGTCCTAGATGCATTGTCCAAAGGTCGATTTCAGGAAGTCAAGTGGGCGGCTACATTTGCTTTGGCCATGTTGCATATAAAGGATGGGATGTCTCCATGCTGCGGTGATAGTTGACTCTTCATGCACATAAACCTAGATATGACTTAGCTAGACTACATGTGTGTATTCAAGACTTGCTAATATAATATATTACTCCCCAAAACCCACCCACTAACAAGAGTAGATCTCTCCTCTTCTGGCTCTTCCTTTTTTTTTGAATCAGTTCTTGAAACGAATCCACTCAACCCCCTCTCGTCTTTTGTTCCCTCTCAAATACTAAAGAGCTACCTATTCTGTTTTCTTTTCTCATTCCCTACCTCCATATCCATACTCAATCAAAACCCTAAATCTTTCCGAGCCTCCTTCTGAGCCTTACTCATTGCATCCCTAGTCTGGCCATTCAAATCTTTCATTGAATCATCCCTCAGACTATCCGAATTCAATTCACCATTGCGTTGTTTCATCATAGTTTCACCAATCATCTTCTTCATTTGATCATCACCATTATCATACATATCCTTCATCATATCCATAATGCCTCCCATCGGATTGTCCTTTGTGGCGGCCTTATCCTTCTTCTTCTTTTTAGCTGTTAGCTGGTTCCAACTGTCGTATGATCCATATTCACCCTTGACCTTACTGTTGTTTATAGAGATATAAATATGTATTAAAAAAGTGTTAGATGTTATTAGGATATGCAAATACAAAAGGATATGCTCAAATGGTATGCTCTATATTGCAACAAACAAACAAACAAACAAACAAAACAACTTACCCAAGTTTAATAATAATCTTATTAGCCTTAACAACATACTTACTCATATCAACATCAATATCATGTTCAAGATTATCATTCAATAATCTATAACTCTTCTTCATCCCTCCCCCTACAGTCAAATCATTCACAACTAAATCAAATGATGTACTAGTAAAGTTACAACTAATCTTGGATTTATCATGTGTACCAATGTTATCGAGGGGGACGTAGACGCTTACAGTTGGTGATTGGAATTTACCTGCATCAAAGTAATATGTTGGGAATGATTGATATTTGGAGTTGGTAATGATTGGTTTGGTTACTGGTGTATGTTTGGGTGGTGGTGGAGGAGGTGCATCTACTTTTTGTACCTTTGTTTTAGGTTCGTCGCTTGGTACCTCAGAAGTGCTATCAGCAGACGCGGCAGTAGAAGACTGGGAGACAGCAACACGTTGTAATGCCTTACCCTCCTTGCGTAACTTGGTAATCAAATTCTCAAGATGTAACTTTGCCGAAGGACGGGTAATGGCGACTAGCAATGACTCGATTTCATCTGCATCGGAGAGTCTTTCAGTTGCTCGATCATCGGCCACGGTGTTTGTTGTAGTAGTCTGAGGAGTTTCGTCCTCGATAATTTCAGAGATTTCCACCATTGTTTGTAAACTGGATGGTTGTAGTATAGGACGAGTAGTAGGAGCTATTAGTAGCAATTTGTGGTCGAGATCGATTGTGAAACATTGCAATAAGATTTCAGATTTTATGAGAGTAGAATGGCGACCAAACGATTATTATCCTTCTCTCCTCTCACTCTCCTCGCGATGACGATTTGATATGACACTCTTACTACATCATAGTAACATGGACAGGCGATATATTAGTGCCGGTGAAAACAGAAGCAGCAATAGTTGATAGGGTAAGATGATAGGGGCGATGTGGTATATTGTTGAGACGATATGCGTACAAAATGCAATTCTGTCTATTATCGGTTTATAGAAGTAGTATACAATGGGATCGGGTAACTTTATCGGGCATGCTCTTCCGGCATCATTCTTCTTTGGATTTGGATGTTTCTTCCTGTTATTAACATTGAAACGTTGCCGTCATCTTGATATGAAACGGAAGAAGAATGAAAATGAGATCGCCTTCTCATTATCATTTGCCGATGTGTACTTACCCGAACATAACCACAAACTTTTATTACGATCGGGTATTCTATTAATGATATGTACAACTCTAGGTGGTTTAGTCGAAGTCGGCGGAGGCATCAAAGATGGATTAGGGTTCTTCCATCAATTAGCACACGAGGCATTATATTTAAGTGTCTTCTTTACCGGTGCAGTTTGTGTCCTTGAGGGGAACAAACTACTCTTTGAAAATGCCCATCGATATGCATTAACGTTGACATTTCTATTGCAATACATACTGTGGAATGAACACGCCTTGATGAAGATTGAACCAGCTGATGCTCGTGTACATATGCTACAAGCTCATATCAACTTTGTTGCCTTTGTAATGTTTGTTTACTCGGTATACAAACCAAAATCAATCTTTGCATATGTAGCCAGTTGGGCTGTAATGACATTGAATGGAATGTGGATGTTCACTGCTGGATTAACAACATGCTGTGTTGACATCATGGCACATACTGTTGGAGCGGTATTAGTATTGGAAGTGCTCTTACTTGTATCGGTTTGTACTCTGTGTACTGCATGCTTTCTTGATCCTCCTGTGTCACATAGGCATACTGCTACATGTACTGATATGGAAATGAAATACTTGTCTATAAAAGGGGAGGAGAATGATCTTGATGATATTGAAGTGACTGCCACCACTATTGGTTGTTAATGAATTGGGGTACTGTTATGTTCCTAGTACATCTGCTGTAATATAGACATGAGAAGGAATGGTAATGATCTATTACGCCAAACTTAGCACGGAATCATAATAGAATCTCCCTCATTTAGTTAACGAGACTCTTCTACGCCCGAGCCGACAAACTTGTGTCTTCGTCATTGCACTCAGATGTATGTATACAAGAAGCCAAAGGATACTTTTTTGATACCTAGCGTATCCTATAACTTTATATCATACTAATATGCTGAATGATATGCTACCGCAATAACCAACCACTAGAAGGTATATGAGAGGTATATCCTATACTTTTGGGGGCCATTAGCTTGATACCAGTAATATGTCGTAAGTTTGAGTATCCATTTTACCCCGCCCCTCTAGGATACCGCAAAATTTTATTGCAATGCAAGATCAACATAAGAAGTCAAGTCTGGGTTGAGTCGCGTTGAAGAGAGCTTCTTGAATCCAGAATGATGGATGTTGTTCTGGATTCATGTTCATCAAGATCTAAGAGTATACTCGTCCATGACAATTGGTCTCATAAAATTCAAATCTCATCAACAACAAAGTAATCAAAGCAAAACAAAATCTAACCAATCCGACAAATTTCTTCAACAACTATATACAAACTATCTACTACAATACTAACAACAACAAATATGAACCTTGTAATCAAATCATTCATCGTAGCATTACTTGCCGTATCCAATGTCAATGCAGCCAACATTAGAGGTACTCGCCAAGCACCTGCCAATGAAGCCGAAGGTCACGCCTCATTCGTTGCCATTGGTAGCTCCTCGGACGGTTGCCGCGTTAACAGAGATTGTCCAAGTCAACACATCTGTCAGTTCCGAGGCCGTGAAGATCGAGGAACATGTGTTCGTCGTAACAACTCCAGCTCCTCTTTACCAACGTCGTATTCTTCTTCATCGTCGGATGATACCAATACTTGCCGCGTCAACAGAGATTGTCCAAGTCGACACATCTGTCAGTTCCGAGGCCGTGAAGCACGAGGAACATGTGTTAGACGTAATGCCTCTTCATCATCAGATGATACCCAAACTTGTCGTAGGAATAACGACTGTCCTGACCCTGACACCCAGCGTTGCAATGATGCTGGGTATTGTGTGATTCGTGACAGGATGGTTCCAAGATCTGGAGATATGTGTACAAGAAATGGTGATTGTAGTTCTAATCGTATCTGTGGTGATAATGGCCATTGTCAACGTCGTGATATGGAGTTTGCAATGGAGCAGTATTAAACTGAATGATGATGGCTTAAGACGACTTGTATTGAATCTGTATGAACTTGTTTGATATATAAAACTAATAGATTGACTGTATTATTGACTGGATAAGAGCACTTCTTCTGATGTTGTCTTCTCTTGTTTCTTTAACTTCTAGTCCAATACTAGCAAAGTGAGATATACTACCATATTACTATCCGTATTGTATTGGAGTTTGATTTTAACATTAACTCTTGATGATCTGGACTATCTCTCTCCCAGGCCAACTTATAATAAAGATGATGATCTATATGCCGTTGTTCCTGTCTACCATACTTCTTGAGGTTTATCCTCTTCTTCATTCTTGGGCTCAACATACTCTAATTCAGTCAACTTCCAAACTTGATGTCCTTCAATGCCACCCTCACCAACCTCATGTGACACTTGTACAAGTTCCTCCTTCCCATCCACACCACAAGTAATTGTAGTAGAACATGTCATTATGACCCTACCACTTGCCATTTCAACCTCATTCACAAGTATAGTATCAGCACCAACTTCCGAAACTAACATTCGTATAGGACCTTCTTGTTCTGGTTCTGGTAGCATTGTTAGTACTGGAGTATACTTTTCATCTTTAGAACGACATCCTTTCATAACAACCTCTCGTGTATTACCATTGGGGAATGTTAGGTAACTAGATAATGTAACCTCTCGTCCATCAATATCCCATCGTAGTCCTCCAAATAGTTTTAGTTTAGATAAATGTACGAGGTCGTCATTGATGTATTTGCAAGTACCGGTATAGTTTTTACCTGCTAATCTACTTATCACTGGATAAAGTAGCAATCCTTCCTTTGAATCACCTTCTGATAATCCTGTTAGCTCTGCAGATAAGTATGCTGGTGGAGATTGTGGATATGATATCTTATTTGATGGGTATGATATCTTAGTTGATGGCATGTCATATGAAGGTGGGATAGTTATGAGTTATGAAAGCACTACAAAACATAGCATTGATATTGATGAATACCAACAAAAACTGTAGGAAGGGAATACGAGCACTCATTGTCCTTTCCTCTACTAATTGCAACTTGCTGGTGATAATAAGTCCTAGAGTACATATATACTGGCGCTGGGGCAGCGCAGGGGATAATGAGCACGTTTGATCGCTAAAATATTACTCTCCGATGCAGGACTTATTAATATTATGGTGTTGCGCTTTGTATTGGGCGGTTTATATCATCAACGATTGCTATTTCATACTGGATATACAGCCAATATTAGAGTATTATTAGCGTTGTATCGGTTGGTGGTGGTGGCGGCCGTCGAGCAGGGTATTGATTAGAATAATTATTGCAAAAAAAAAGGAACTGTTACTATCTAAAACTAAAGAAAAGTGATGCCTTCTTCTAGTAGGAAGAGAAACAAGGGCCAGGCAAGGAAGGCTAGAGCTAAAGCTGCCGCTGCTACTAGTGCTGTTAGTAATCTCCCAGTATTATGGAAAATGGACAAAGATGGTGTCGAGGAGGGAGGTTGTAAACACGGGGACGTAAAAGTACCAAACTTCCCAGCTGCATGCTCAGGTTTTCTTACAGAGTACTATCAATCATTCTTCACTTTACTAGATTTGAGTAACATGGGAGTCGTCGGATCAGCGGATAGTGCTTTAAGTCTTGCACACAGCAAGTTCCCAGATGCTATAAACAACAAGAACTTCCGGCAACTAATAAGAACGAATTTTATTGGCAATGGGGCAGATTTTCTTCTTCGAGACAAACACCAATCCAAAATGTCTTGGGCGTTTGCCGCGGTTTTACTGGTTATTGATTCATATGATCCTACAAAACATATCACTCCAGGCATTTTCGAGGAACGTCCGCAAATAGGGCTCGGAATAGACGACCGAGATGCTGCCATTTACTTGACTAATATGGATATCATCACTGGGTGCAATCGTTCCTTGATTAAATACTTTGTCAACCAAATACCATGTAACTGCCTAGATGAGTTATATGCTTTAGTAAGGTCTACCACCCCCAAAATGGGAAAGTGCTTTGGCTGTCATCAAATGAAAGAGAGAAGTAATCTATACGTATGTACAGGTTGTGAGCGGGTTGAGTTTTGCAGCAAGGCATGCCAAATTGCAAGTGTACCCATACATAAGGACTTGTGCAAAATATGGCAGCGCGGGGAGTTTGTGATTGACTATATTTCCAGAGAGAGGGATTAAGTTTGGGGTATGGACATAATACTTGACACATTATACATATTATTGGATGGTATTGTACTAATTGTCGACAGACGGGGCGGCCGAGTTGGAGAGTAGGCTGCTTGCTCGTTCGCCCTGAGGGGAACAATAGATTGGGCCCTGAGGGGAACAATAGATTGGCACCTGGGTGCAACAAATACATACATGTTCATAGAAAATAGGTAAACGCGGGCACAAATTCATATAATAATACACAAGTAGATAAGATACAACACACGCTAGGCATTGTGGGTATTTAAGTACGCAAACTAATTCTTTCCCCCCAGTTCAAACTCTAATCGAAAAGATTTAACATCTTTTCCATATGGATAGAGCATGAGAATACCTAATGCAATAACAAAGACATGGATAGCTAATGCTCTAAACGAGCATGTGTACTAACTCCCCCAATAGACACACAAGACACTTAGGCAACCTCAGCAAATGAAGCCTCGGTTGCGGCAGTAGTAGTAGGGTTCTTGGCAGACTTGGAAGAAGAACCAGCAGCTTCCTTCTCTGCCTTACGAGCTTCCTTGGCCTCTTTCTTCTCTGCCTTCCTTGCCTCCTTAGCTGCCCTTTTCTCCTCCTTGGATGCTTTAGCTGATGTTGTTGGTGCCACAGTGGTAGTAGCAGTTCCATCCTTGGCAAAGTCTTGATCTTCGTCTTCCTCATCTTCATCTTCAGACGCGTAAGTAGTGAAAGTGAAGTCATCGTCACGGCCTCGGCGAACGACCTTATCTAAATTTAGAAAGAGGTCATGATGAAGTAAAATATGTGAGACAGGATACCGATGATTGGTTAACACATACACATGACATGAACATAAAAGGTCTTACCATCATCAACTCCTCGGCGAGAACGGCCCCGACTCCTGGCTCTGTTTCGTGCCCTGTTAACCCTACGCTTGCCACGAGCATTAAGCTTACAACGCTGACGTCCATTGTTAGACCTACGAATGTTTGGTCCATCACAGCTATCGAAGCTACGGAATGAACGACGTCCGCGTCCACGTCGAGACCTGGAAAAGCTAGTGCTAATATCACGAAGACTGATAAAGAATAGAAAGAGGTAATGAAAAGATGTGTAAGTTAGGATACCGATAGCTGAATAAAAACACATGACACATGTGCACTAAACATGTAGCTCTTACCAATCACTAGCTCTGTCGCCCCTTCTGCCTCGACGAGCAGCACATACCGCACGTCCACTGTTTTATATATTAAAAGAAGGTAGAGGGAGGTTTTAATATGGTGAGGCAATGTATCACTTGGGCAATCTCAAAGGAGTGGGGGTAGACTTACCAATCGGGCACGCAATAATCTCCACGTGCATTACGTGATCCACCACGTCGTCGACTATCGCATCGTCTCACACAGTTACGTGCATTTGATTTGCTAATTGATCGACTATTATTTGGATTCCTGCGATATCCCCTGCGGCTCTTTTCCATGTCAACCATTTCAAGGTCTAGATCCCAAAAATTACGATCATCTTCATCATCCAATTCTACTTCAAAGTCGAAAGTTTCGTCGATTGTTGCAATTGCAGCACCGACCTGTAGTATCATGAAGAAAAGGAGGGTTGTATAAGGTGTATCAAAGGGTTAGTGAAGTGCTCATACTAATACACGATTGTCATTATGTCGTTAATGTATAAAAACTTACTGCAATGTTTTTCTTCAATAGAGCGGCCTTGCCACTCTTGGACCCCGACCGAGTCGATGAACTCTTACCAGATTTGGCCAACTGTTTTCAAGATTATAGGGTGGCATATACAAGATGAGTTGTTGGAATACTCCTACGATTGTTATTATCACATGACATATTATTTAAACTTACAGCATTAATCTCTTCGAAAACCTCGGCTTTGCCACTCTTCCCCGAACCCGACCGAGACGAGCTCTTAGCAGACTTACTAAGGGCATTTGTGGAAACAATTCCAAGCGCTAATAAGAACCCAACAACCTTCATGATGATGATAAGTATTGCAATATGCAATTTATGAGAGGCCGATGGCCGGTGCATTTCTGTGCATTTTGACATAAAGAAGAAGCGACAATCATCACTTTATTTGTAATATTTTTGACCGCTTCCTCATTATACTATATATAAATACTAACTAAGAGTAAAGATACTTTAAATGTCGTAGCTAAATGTTACCTGATTTGTAGATATTCTAAACACATTTTATAATTTTTTTTACTCTACATAGAGGTACCCTCAATGCTTCTTAAATACCTACTGCTCACATGAATTGTTTGACACCCCTTTCAAAATCAACTTGATTGTTACTTCCAACAGAATATACTAGGCATCCTGCATTGCTCTTTGCTTTAGTCGCAAGAATGTCAACACCACAAACAAATTTCGGTCCTTATTAATCGGTTGGGCAGGGGGTTAGAGAATGTACACATAAATATGTTGCTCTATGCTGTGAGATATTGAATACAGACTTACCATCGCCAAAGGCGTTGTATCTCTCAATTGAACCAAACCTCTCATCAGAGAAACAAACAGCCTCTGGTTCAAATGCATCAAACTTAGTTATTTCTCTTCCAAATGTCAATTTAGAAGCATTTTGTAACAAAATATCTTGACGGACTTTGCGTTTACGATCAAATATACTATCAGAAGTATTTAGCAGTTGATCACAAGACTGATGATGGTTTCCCCCCAGACCATCGAATAGAGTAGAACTATTAACTTTTCTAGTACTATTAACTATTCCATCGTATAGAGTAGTACTATTAACTTTTCCACTTACGCCATTTACTTGTTTTGCAATTGGTGATGTTAACATGAAATGTGTAAACATTATTGTAATAATAATGATAACTGCAATTGAAATTATTTGGGCTAAATATCGGAGGGTATTTGAAGCTACTGCACCAAGGGCATGCCGTCCTTGTCCTCCATAACTTGCTGTTGTACCATTTATATATGAGTAGTATCGGAAGAAGATTTGGATTCAGATTCAATTAAGGCAGCACGAACGGCTGGATCTAATGATTTCCATAATGAGGAAATATCCTCGGGGATTGATGTCATATTGTTTGATTGTTTATTTGTTGTACGATATAGTTATGGCTATTATTAATATCTATCTAAGTACGATACCGGCTAGTACAACAGTTTTTGCAGGGGGGGTGTCTTTAGTTTATTAGGACTCTTTGAACAGCTTTGAATTCAATTTTTAAATGGGGTATCGTATCTGTTAGACCAATTCTAGGAAATGGACGATTGTCCACAATCGTTAGGGTCCCCATAACGAATCTAGGAAATGGATCGAGATTATCGATTATCCGCCTCTCCTTCGCCGTCTTCTGTTGCGGCTTTGTGAGGTGGATGAAACTGATACCCTGCTACAGCCACTTCAGGGAGGTGTTAATAGACAATTTAAGCGTTATCAGCTATAGCGAAACATATGATTTAGAGGCTATTATCACATTTTATTGCAAATCAACATAATAATGATAACTTTTCTATGCTTTATTGCAAAAGAACACTAATGCCATAAGTCACTAGCAATTGCAAATCTCTTAGTTTATACTATTAAGTTGCAGTTTCTGTCGTTGGCTATGTCTCAGGGGGTTGTCTACTATCCACCTATGCGACACCAAAATAAGCATAACATGTGCATGTTTCCTTATTGAGTGATTATAATGATCATGTACAATTCTACACTATATTCACAAGTAAATCCTGCTACAGTATCACAGATAATAAGCTTAAGAACATGTTTACCAATCTACATGTATTGCAATGGCCGGTGGCCACCATGGTGATGACGCAAAGGCGGGTGATGTTAGGTGAAAGAGGTTGGAGCGTATCGTATCCCCATTGTCTACATTCGTTCGACGAAAGTACGCAATGGGCCATTGCCTAGATTCGTTATGTGGACTTTGACGATTGTGGACAATCGTCAATGCCTAAAATTGGTCTAACATATCCTATCCTGCCTGTTGCAGCTCACCATTCACCATAGATTGAGTTATCAACAGTGCTATTCCAGTGCTAATACTATGTTTCAACTATATTGACTGTTATTAATTAAGCAGTTCATGTGATTTAATACCGATCTACATAGTCTCTAATAATATGTCAATTGGTGGTGGTTCACGACGCTACGTATTTGCCCCATATCACATATCGTCGTATCGTACCAATCATTCCATCTTATCTCTCGTTATTTGACGTGCTTGATACTGCCAACATACCATCCTAATCACTCTTCAATGCTCTTTCGAATAGAGTATACTAGTCCAATAGCTTGGTGTTGATAAGGAAGTGAGGATACTATCACCCGGTATCCTTTGAATTGAATAGATATCAAACAATTGCAATATGAAGACTACGGCAATAGTAGTGGCCACCTGTTCGGCATCATCATCGGTTACTACTGTTACAGGTAGAAGTTCAATACCTACTGCAATCATCAGCCGAAGCGGCGGCGTATATAACCAACATCACAATAGAAAACAACAAACCACTCAAAATGTTATAAATTCGATACGTGGAGGTAGTAGCGCTCCTGCTTCTAGTACTGCAGAGACATCTGTAGAAGAGGATCATGAAATAGATGAAAAGGATATTGCAAAAGAGAATGCAGAAAAGAAGAAGCGTAAGAAAAAGAAGTATAAGAAGAAACAAACTAATAATAACAAGAAATCAAATGCTTCTTCATCTCCTCAGTCTACAAAGAAGAAGCAAAGTAACACAGAAGAGGACTCTACTACTGACCAATCGTCTACATCGGAATCATCTACAAAGACTAACAACAAAAACACTAGTCCACTATCACCAGAGGCACAATCAATCTTAAACCAAACAAATCACTACGCCATCCTAGGCATTACAAAATCAGCAACCCAATCTCAAATCCAAAAAGCATATAGAAAACGATGTATAATCACACATCCTGATAAAGTCTCTGGAGATAGATCTGCATTTGATAAAGTATCGGTTGCATATGATATATTAAGTTGTGAGAAGAAACGTGCTGTTTATGATAAGTTTGGTCAAAAGGGAATAGATCAAGGGTTGGATGTACATTCAGATGGTGTTCGCGGATTTGGTATGGGAATGGGAAACGGTTCTTTTGGTACTGATGTATTTCGTGATTTCTTTAGTGGAACTGGAATTGATCCATTCAACTTTGGCAGACGACATCATCAGCAACAGCAACACCAATCATCAACAAGACGTAATCGAGATTTACGATATCAATTAGAAGTCACACTCGAGGAATTATACAATGGTACAACCAAACATGTATTAATACAACAACCTAATGGATCATCATATTATCAACATCATCGAAAGGAAGTCGAGGTTACCTTACCCAAAGGTATGTCAAATGGTCAATCTGTCCGACTATCGGGAGTAGTTGATTCAATTAAAGACGCTCCACCCGCTGATGTTATCTTCATTATACGTGAACGACGACATCCAATATTTACACGAAGAGGGAATGATTTAGCTATAGAAGTTAGTATTACTTATGCCGAGAGTATTGTGGGGTATAAACGAAGTTTAAGGTGTTTGAATGGTAAGGAGATTGTTATTTGTAATCCTGTTGTGACGGAGATTGTTAAGGTTGATGAATTGGTTGATGTTCCTCCATTACCAAAGTTGCAAGTAGAAGAAGATACAGAAGAAGTTGTTAGTACTTTGGTGAACGATGATGGTAGTGTTGAGAACAACAATAGTACAAACTGTACAGCAGCAGTAACAGCAAACAATACCACTGCCACCGCCGCCGCAGATACAACTATAGAAATAGAACAAGTTGAGACACCCCCAGCACCAGAACAGATTACCAAAACAACCACCACATCCTACAAACTACCACCGTCTATCATACAAATGGGTGATGTACATGTACTTAAAGGATATGGTATGCCTATCAAGGGATATCAGGGACATGATAGTGATGAATATGGCAACTTGTATATCCAATATATAGTTGAATCACCGTCATCTACTTCGTCAACAACAAAGAAGTCGAACTTGAGTCCTCAAGAACGAGTAGACCTTGCAAGATTATTAAACAAGTTGGAAGGAAATACGGATGATATTGCAAAGGATGTTGTTCGTTCTGATGATGATATTGATGACGGAGATGAAACAACGACTGAAGAGGAGAGAGTACATCATCTTGACATGTCATCCGTGTCAGAATTTGGGCGTACAACTGATTCTTCTGTCAACAATCATGGTGATGATGAGCATCTACGTCATGATGAAGATGATGTTAAC
>Ga0214480_100482_pt1 | contig 20139 bp, 15 predicted proteins | sample M1_20Mar14CPVII9_3_FD_165042 | JGI IMG/M metagenome (GOLD analysis project Ga0214480, IMG submission 165042) | Marine eukaryotic communities from Monterey Bay, California, United States - M1_20Mar14CPVII9sort6BwellE17 | ecosystem: Environmental > Aquatic > Marine > Unclassified | place: USA... | reverse complement strand
GTGAATCACTCCAACGTGTATATGGGTTAGCAGATGAAGATTTAGTAAGATCATGGAGTAAAGGAAGATTGCTGCCAGATTTAAATGCAAATGAAAAGGAAATTACTGTATTTGGTGGGGAAGATGGTGCTCCTCCGGAGCAAAGTGAGGGAGATATTGATATGGAAGACCTAGAAATGGAATTAGATGCTGAATTAACACCCATGCAACGTAGAGGAAAGGAGGCGATGAAGCGTCGCATGCAGGAAGATAGAAAGAAGTAGTAAAGTGTATTATTGATAATAAGATATGGACAGTTAACACACGTGTGTCATCAAGTAAAGTTTGAGATTGGTTTTATATAAGTTATGCATTTGTATTTATGAATAAAAGCACGATATTTAACACTTGTGCCTATGGGTCATAGTGTGTCATGAATCATGAATTTGCCGAAGAACATTCTTTGTGAAGGTAAACAGCCAAAATGAGGCACCAGTACTAACTGATGACTTTAGAAGTGAGGGAACCAAACCTTTATAAAAAGCTGCCATTCCTTCTCTCTTGGCGATTTGCTGGAAGCAATCTATCATACCTTTATAGACAACAGTGCCTCCTTGGCGCTGGTGCAGCGTCTTTTTTCCTCCAGGCAACTCTCTATTGACTGCTCCAATCACTTTTCTTCTTTTGTTTGAATACATGCTTTGATTTCGAGGTAAGAAAGTATATTTTGTACTTTTACCAACATCTTTTTGACTACTACCATAAAATGCTTGTGATTGCAAACGTTTCTTCACTGTATCCAATGGATATACTACAAATTTACTAATCAAACCAGCTCCCATTCCTGCCACTCCTGATATTGCACTACTACTACCATAGTTGTCACTGAGTCTCAATACTAATAGATCATGCAAACAAAACGACAAACCCATAGAAGGGATGATTTGCAATAAAGCTGGAGTTGCACCTGCGTAGAATCCTGATAGTCCCTTTTGTTTATACATTTGTTTAGCAAAAGAGCGTACCGTCTTGGGTGGACGACGTTCTATATGTTGGTTTTGTTGTGACATTGTTAATGCTGCAAGTTCAGTTGTATGATTCGACCATGTTACATTGGATGCTGCAATAATTAAACCACGAGCTGCAAATATTGTCCGACATAAATCGAAAGGGTATGTTATTATTGTGGCAAATAAACCTGATATTGCACCTGATGTAAAGCTTATTGCTCCAGATATCTTCATATCACTAACGATTTGTTTGTCGACATTATTCAAAGTGCTATTGTTGTATGTTTGATGCAGATACTCAGATGTATATCCATACAAACTAAATTGAGCAACACTATACCCCATCCAAAGATACGACGCTGCAACATTTCCACGAAATAGAGATCGTACACCACCCTCCTTCTCTGCTATGGAATATAAATGTTGGAATATGTTCCATTCTCCGTTTTTTGTAATGTTGGATGCAGTTGATGATAGTGACGGTGGTGCTAATTGACGTCGAATCTTTAGTAAATCTAACGGAGCTGTAATCGCGCGTGCCCCTAATCCAGCTGCAGCTCCTGCAACTATATTATGCCATTGTGGGTATGTTTTTGAGTAGTCATCTGCAACAACACTCTTTGCATTTGAGTTTGACATTGATATAACTAACTCTTGATAAAATACCTCTAATCTTCCTCTCGAGAAACATTTATAATATCATCACATCCACATTGCAAATCAATATCATCCTATCTATATCCTGCCGCCTCTCCTCTTCCAATAACTATAGCCACAATGTCTAATCATCGGTGTCTCGATTTCTGGGGTTGCAGAGGTATCTTCACTCTCATAATTTTTCACCACAAATCTAAAAATCCACCAGCTGAGCTCCTCAAACATCTATCTTCTAAGTCACCTCTTCATATACTTGATATTAATACCATAAGTCAATATTATTGCATATACTACTAACGCTTATAAAATATGGAAGGTGGCATAAAAGGATTCCTACTGAGAGCGTCAAGCTCATTCTATGCTGGAGGAGTATTCATGAAAGACAAAGGATGGATTGTTGCAAAGAAGGCTGGCAATTTAGGATTTATGGTTGCCACAACCTCTATAGTTGTTTTAATGCCATTAATATTTGAAATTATGAGAGAAGGACAGGTATGTTTGTGTGTTTTACTTATATGATCATGTGTATGTTTATGAATGTATATATTATTGAAAGTTGCTCACTCCCATGAAACTCTATATCTCTAATAGATGATTGAAGCTGATAAATTACAAGTAAAAGAATTAAGACAACAGGGATATTCAGAAGGACAACTAAAAGAACTTGGATTTCCAAATGTAGCACTAGGGCAGGCACCGGCGGTACTAAAATAGAACAATTGAAACAAAACAATGAATGCATTATACAACTTTACAATGAAGATAATAATGATATGGCTTGATGGATTCTGGTAGGATTTACATTAACAATATGCAGCAATATCAATGTTTGAATGGCAAACATCATATTCTTGATTCATCAGATCTCAGCATGTCAGTGGCTTTATCCCAACAGTCTTTCCCACCTTCATCTATACATAACTGCATCTCTGTTAATTCATCCAACTCCAACATATATTTTTCATATAGCATGAATATTCTACAGTCCAAATCATCTAATCGACACTCCTCTATCTCCTCGCCTGCATTCTTCTCTTCTTTGGTCATTACATCAGCTCGATAACTTTTTACAGTAGCAGGGACTCCGCTAACTCTAGCTAATGGAGGTACCTCTTTTGTTACTATACTTTTTGAAGTTACGACTGCTCCTTTGCCAATGTTCAAATTACCCAAGACAGTGGCTCCGCTATGCAGTATCACACCTGCATCTACTTTGGGATGGCGGTCTCCAACTTCTTTACCTGTTCCACCCAAAGTGACCCCTTGTAAGATTGTGACATCGCAACCAACTCTTGCAGTTTCCCCTATTACAACTCCGCCTCCCACGTTCAAGTATATCCCTCCTTCAATCTCTGCAGCTGGGTGGATATCGGCAGAGAACTTTGAAGAGACAGTACTTTGCATGTAGTAGGCCAAACTAGTTCGTCCAGAATACCAGAGTCTATGTGCAACGCGATAACATACCAACGCATGCATACCTTGATGAAATAGCAATGCATTCAATGCATTACTATTAGATGGGTTTCTATTGACAGATGCGACAAGATCCAGATGAATATTCTTATCATCTGATAGTCGAAGCTGATCTAATATCAAAGATTGAAGAGCTGTCGCTGGCATGAGTTCTGTTTCAATCTCATGACTTATAATACTCGCCAATGCATCCATTAGTGATGGTTGGCGTAGAACATGTTGATATAGCTGAGGTCCTGCATCGGGTTCTAGAGAAAGAGCATGTTGTGCTTCTAAGCGTATTTGTGACCATAGAGGATCTGGAAGACGTCTGCGAAGTAATCTTATATGCCGATTGGGCTCAACAATATAAGTATCTGATGATCTTGCCTCCTCCTCCTCCTTGTTATCATCGCTTTTGTTCTTCTTTTTAGCTATTTGCTCATGTTCTAATATGAATGCATCTAATTCATCATCATCCATGTCGCGTAATAATTGTGATATATATGCATGACTAGGTGATCGATATCTTCTTTCATCATCTTCTTCGCCTAATAATGCTGATTGTGAATTGTCTGAAGTATGATGATTGTATGTCAGCATTTAATTAAAATATTGTAGATATACATTATAATTGGTTGGATGTTGTCAGAGAACATGAAGATGTATTAGATAGATATGCACAGTAACAATAATATGAACTAAGGTTATCAGCCAGCAAAATAAATCTTGTCAGAGTGGACACACCAATAAACACAATATTCTCTACTCACAGTAATGATCTTCCCATATATCATCAACAGATAGAGTAGCATGATCAATAATTTGCAATGGATTGCTTGAATATAATCTTGATTGTTGATGTGTTGTTTTGCACAGATGAAATGAATAAGAAAACTGAAGAAGCTGCTGAAGGACTATTGCAACTCGGAACATCATCTCCAACAAAATGCTATGCACTATTCCCTAGATAATGAATATATACGCTCTCAAGCGTTGATAGCTGGCTGATGGATGAAGCTTGAAGTCCGCTGCGCTGCTAAGCAAAATGTAAATGTAAATGCGCGCAAGTTGCCGGTTAAAAAAGATACCATGCAAGGAGTACGGTCACGATCAGCTCGAGAGTACGTTTCGATTAGGAGTACGGTACATAGCAAACACTGTGTACTAATCTAAAAACTAAAGATAACAACCAATGTATTGTGATATAATGGTCCATGTAGATATCGTAATGGTCTAATAAACCAAACCTAGCGTCGTAATTCTATATCGTATATACCTATACTGTTGTTGGGAATTAACCGTGCACCGATTGGTCGGATATTCGCCGAGCTAGCCTTGAAAATGAGCAATTTTGCAACGACAAACAATATGACGTCCTCTACCATGGTTGTCTCCTCCGACGGTGGCGGAAGTGCTGCTCTTCTACCACCGGATGTTGGTGTATTATCTACTGATAGTACTAATCAAGATGTACCGCCGATACCACAGCCAGCAGCTGGGTCGGCGGTGAGTTATAATAATAGAAGTTCTGTAATAAATGACGGCGATGATCCGAATATTAATGGACTACCTCAGCTTGCGTGTGGTACAAGAATACACCCTCCAAAGAAAGGTAGAAAGTACAGTAAAGAAGAAATACAAACATTAGGAAAGACATTCGACAGTAGGGACATCCTCAAAGCTATTAATGCATCAAGATTTGCTATGGGAAAGTCTACAATAAATGATCATCTCAGAGATATTTGTATAGTATACCCAAAGCCACCAGAAGATGTTGCAAAGATAGATGCAATGATTGAATCAACTAAAGCAACACGTGCTTCATCTGCTAATATGGGGGTAGATGCACCATTAGCAGCAGCAGCAGCGGCAGCGGCAGCATCAGAAAGTACAAACAATGTATCAACTAACGGAAATGGTATTCTTAACACTGCAATGCAAGAGGTTGGCAGATCAACCACATCCATCCCATTTGCAATAACTAAGAAGACAAGTAGAAGTGGAGAAGAACAAGAACAACAACGGAATACAAAACGAGCCAAGGTTACCAAGACTGCAACAGCAGTTCAAGCTGCCAAGATAATGGCACCTCGTTATATGTTTTCTAAACAATGGACACTACCACTACCAACTGATAAGCCTACTAGTCCATCTACTATTACAGAGGATGCTAATCAACTTGAAGTTATGTTACATACTATCAGTAAAGGAGATGCCAGTCGAGCTGCTAGTGATTTGAGACTCGTTCTCAGCCGTAAACCTAATGCAACTCTCAAAGAAGCTATACTACCAATTATCAGTGATATGAGTTGCAAGAGGGATGATAAGAAGCAAGCTGATATCATTCTCAACAGTATCAAACAGTGTATTGCTCATCATACTAATCCCAAAGGCGGTACCAGAACCATTGCTGCCGAAACTTTGGTTAAAGATAGTGTACTTGCATGTGTATTTGGTGATACAAATGAGGATGGTACCCACATCAATATCACCAACTCGGCTCTAAGTAAACTCATTGGTACTACCAATAATCAAGTTGCTTCTACCCGAACTAGAATGAAAGATATTCTCACTAATGATTCAATTGTTACTCAATTGGAAAGGAAGACCCGCAAAGATTTCATTAGAGTGGACTTGAGAGAGTTTGTCTATGACTTTTTGTTGGATGATAACTATACCAGACTTGATACTAAGCAAGGGCTTGTGGAAGCAATAGACCCAAGGACAGATGAAAGAACTACCGTTCACAAACGAATATGGTTGAATGTTAACAAGAGGCAACAACTCTATCTCTTCTTGAGTTCCGATCATTTTGCTCGATTCCAAGCTAAACATAATGGAGCAACTGTTGGATATGATGTCTGGTCTGATGTGTTGGGTACTGTTGGTACCTTTGTAAGTAATCCCTTACATGAATCTTGTGTCGACGAGAAGATATCCGGTTTAGAACATATAATGGCTGCTCTTCTCGGTGTATTGAAGAGAAATGTGTTAAAGAAGATCTTGAGAAGTATGATGGAGAGGGTCTCAATTATGACGAACTCTATGATGTAACACGCAAGGCTGGCGCTCATCCAATGGTAGAAGCTGTCTGTTGTGACAAAGAAGAGGTGCCTGAGCTTCATATCGACAAAGAGAAGCCGTGTCCCAAGTTCATACCGTTGCATTGTACTCATGATGGATATGGCAAGCCGAGATGTACTTGCTGTGGTGTAGAGAAGTCTCTCGGTATCCTTGAGTCGTTGACAAGTCCTGATTCAGAAGTAGCCGAAGAGATTGTAGAAGTGATGGTGTGGGAAGATGCAAGACGACAAGGTAAATCAAATGGAAAGGATAATACACAAAGGGAACTTACATCCAATCATATGACAGTCAAGGATCTTGTTGCCGAATTCAAGAAGCAGCTGAACACATGCATACCACATGTACAGGAGATCCAGAGGATACGCCACTTGATGGATACAGATTTCACTCGCCTAGCTAAGGGATGTCTACTCATTCTCACAGATTTTTCAGCCGTAATGTGTCTCCGTGCCTTCCAGGTTAAGAACTCATCTGTCGATGGTCATGCAAGTAATGCTAACTTTGTATGCATTTGGAACAGAAGGGAAGTGAGCTACACAGAATCAAAGAAGGATGGCGATGTCGTGATGGAAACTAACGAGACAACACAGATATTTACCGTTGATGTACACCATTTCTTTGCAGAGACATTCTCAAAGGGCAAGGGAGGAAATCATGCCATGCACAATGCCTGCATTGATAAACTCATCACACACTACAAGAAGCGCTTCATGGAAGAGCTTGGAATCCCACTAACGAGTGTCATCTACTGGACTGATAATGCACCTCATCAGTACCGCTGTCGACAGTGCTTTGTTTGGGATGCTATGTTGAAGGCACGTCATCCCGATTTGGAGAAGATCACTCATCGACTTGCTGTTGTTGATAACTTCAAAGGCAACCATGACGCCGTTGGGAAGGGCCCAGCTCATCTCGTTCGTACTCTTGAGTTGATGGGAATCCGATCCCCTAATGCCTTTATGGTATTTGTGAACTGTATGGAAAGACTTGAACAAACACCTGCGCAAACAATGTGGAAGGAGTATGAGAAGAATGGAGATGCACATATCAAGAACAAAGGAAGATATGGTATGGACTCACGCACTGTATGGTTTGTTGTTGAAACATTGGATGAGTTTAACACACTATCTGCTAAGTACCCCGGTCGAATTGTCTTTGTTAATCGGTCGTTTACTTTTGATACTCATAATGCCAAGTCATTCAATGGTACCACTGACTTTCATGAAGTTTGCTCGACTGCTGCTGCTGTTCAAACCGCACATCCTCGAAAATACTCTTTGGAACATGCCAATTGGCCTTGCAATTGTTCCAAGTGTCAGATAGATCCAAATAATACTGAGTGTGTCTTCACTCCTTGGCGTAAACGTTCGACTGCCTCATTCCAAATCAATTGTATTCTTCCCAAGGAAGCACAGACTTGGGTAGGGAGGAAGATCTCGTGGAAGTATAAGGAAGTGAGTGTAGATGGAGTTATAACTGCATTTGATATCGTTACAATGAAGTGGCGTGTTGATTTTGCCAATAAGAAGATGGCTGTGATGAAGTATTCAACGCCAACAAAGGGTGGAAAGAAGAAGTTTGTTGGGTGGACGGTTGTTGATGGAGATTGCAACACCTTTAACTACAGTGAGATGTGCACTTGTTCTTCTTCTACAGTCGATGGACTTAAAAGTACCAATATTTAAATAGTACTAATATACCATTGTCCATACCATTGTCTATACCATTGTCAAATACCATTGTCCAATACTACTCTATCTTCTTCTACTAACTACCCCAAATATCACATCACTCTAAGATATTGATGACTTTCTTCGGTATATAACGATACCATACCACCACCACCATTCGAAAGAGCGATTTAATGCGATCTTAATCATATCTCATCAATGTAGAAGCTTTAATATTGGCGCAATGCTTGATATCTAAGATATCCATACTACCACTAACCCCCACAACAATAGCCATTCTAATAAGTTTGATATCTTAGTCAATACTAATGTTGGTATCGTACCACCACTATCATTTGAAAGAGCGTTAAACCATCTATCTAAATCATATATCATCGGTATATGAAGTCTTATACAGAGATAGTGCTCAATACTCGAGATATCATAGCAAAATAAACTGCCTCATCATGTAGGTGGGTTAGTTGTGTGACCGTGCTGCAATCTCCACATCCGCCGAAAGTAATAAAGGTATAGGCACCATCGAATGTGCTGGAATTATTCTAGATGGCATGATAGGCGATGAATAGCGTCATCTAGTAGGAGGTTAATTTAGAGTCGAGAGAGCGACCGTTTAATATGAGCTATTCCCGAATCGAAAGAAATAGGCGGTATCCTTTCAGCTGATCGTGACTCAGACTCCAAGTGAAGGATACGGTATCCAAAATTTGGGAGCAAATACTTACCTAGACTGAAAAAATGACACTTACTTTTCTTTTGATAATACTACACTGACTCATTGCTTTGTTGACTTCATTGTTGATGGTGATAGGAGTCTCCCCCCGGTAGTACATATTTATGTTTTGGTCTCCGTAGTATATATTTCATTATAAAAACCATCAAAGCAATCTACATACAAAATGAAATCTCTTCTCCTCCGAACTGCCTTCATCGTTCCTACAATCCTCTTTGGTATTCAAATTCTAATGTCAGAGTTACTAACGGGTTGGACAAAGAAGTATACAAGTCCAATAGCATGGCAAATGTCTACTACTCTTCCCGATATGACAGGCAAGGTTGCTATTGTCACAGGATCGAATACCGGAATAGGTTTTGAAAGGTAAGAGTTATGATAGATTATGATATGAGGTACCTATTGTTGATATAACATCGATATGACGATATGGTATCTATACGTAAAATCACATTATGGTATACCTATGTATACCTATATGTAAAATCACATTACTAATCATCATTATTTGATCCTCTAACATTAGTGCATTAGAATTAGCTAAAGTTGGTGCTAATGTTATAGTAGCTGCTAGAAGTGAGAACAAGGGGAATGAAGCAGTGCAAAAAATTAAGCAAGAAGTAGAGGGAGCAAATGTTCAATACTTGCCATTAGATCTAGCATCGTTTGATTCTATTAAGCAGTTTGTTGATATGTATCATGAGCTTGATATAGATCTAAATTTGCTATTATTAAACGCCGGAGTAATGAAGTCCCCTGGCGCTCAATTTATCGGGCAAGAGTTACAAGCTGGTTTCGATATGACAAAAGAAGGTTTTGAATATCATATAGGTGTCAATCACATCGGTCATGCGTATCTTACAAAACTTCTCTTGAATGATCTTAAAAACACTGCAACTAAGAAGAAGACGAGTGATGCACGTATTGTATCTGTATCTAGCATGGCAGAAGGAGGAGCTCCTGATGTTGGATTTGTATTCAAAGATTGGAATCCTATTGACGGGATGCCTGAACAGTATGAAGATGGTATAGCTTATGGTCAGTCAAAACTTGCAAACTATATTTATGCCAAGGAACTATCTCTGCAATTGAATGAAACTGGTGTTTCTGTATACTCATGTCACCCAGGAATCATCAAATCAGACTTGTCTAGATACATGGAAAAGGAACTAAATAAACAAACAGAAGAGCAAGGAGAGGTTGTCAAGTTTCTTAACAATATACTTATGATGGCGTTTGAGTCTACTATCATGGATGTGCAAACAGGGGCTATGACGCAACTTCATTTGGCAACTGCAGAACAGGAGAGTCTAGTCAACGGCGGTTTTTATCATCCGATTGGCAGACTTGTGAAGCCTTCACATCCATTATCTGAGGATGATGCACTAAGAGAGAAGTTATGGATCGAAACTGAGAAGGCTATTGAAAGGGGTTCAAATTATTCTGCCTAGAGGAGTTGGCTTGTAGATAGTATGTACATATAAAGATGTGCTAGAATAAGCAATGATGTACGCAGCAAACTTGAAGCAGCTAACTCTGAAGATGATTAGAAAAGCTACTACATACTTTGTCTTTTGTAAGTAAATATATATTTTCTCAACTCTCTTCGCCATACTCCTGAAGCTCATATTCTTCATTCCTGAGAGAGGTTTAGAGTCATCATGCTCAAGGATTCAGAGATCTCACCGCGTGCAAGCTTTCCCTTTACTTCTCGAATACTTCCTCTTAATAAATCACCATTGCAGTCTTCCTTGACAATAACTGGTCCTGCCTTAGTGCCGTCAAGCTCAACTAACTTCTTTCCTTCCTTATCTAACACATATGCAATGAAATGATGCTTCACTTTGCTCTGGTCTCCATCAATAGCCCTCGATTGACCTTTTGAGGCATGGGTTTTGTGAATCTTCTGAAACTCTGTATTCTGTTCCAAGGCTTTACATTTATCAGTTGGTGACAATGCGTCTGTACTTTCTCGATACCTACCGAGTACTGATGTGGAATCAACACTAACCACAGGTGAGTTGAAGACTGCATGAAGACATGCAATAATACCTTTAATATAATATACATAAGATATGATATAGATATACGTTGTGATATGTTATACAATCTATACTGACAAATACATATAATATAACAACACTTACCACAGGCATTATCCAAAACTTTAGATTGGTGTGTGTAGAAAGTAACCTTATCATAATCATCGGGTGAACCTAAATCACATTCTCGGTATGCCGACTTGGCTACTAATCTTTCATAACAAACACTGTATTCAAGAAGAGGGCAAGAAATTTAATATGAAACATGCATACAATATCCACAGATTAATCAGCATAAATATGACTTACATAATTCCAAGCACAGGCTGAGGGATAAATGCCAATAGCTCTTCATCAAATCCAAATACTTCACCGATATTGAATGTTTGTGGAAGGCCAATTGATTGCAAATAATTGGTAAAGACCTCCGGATTACTTTCTAGTGGCGGCCATGAAAACTTTTTATCTTCATTACTGTCATCCTCGATAACAGCAGGCTGCGATGCTCCTTCCGCAGACATGATAGTATAATAATAGGTAATAATCGTATAATTGTTACTGCTTATTAATCTAACACCACTAGTTGACTTATAAGCATACTACCATATCAGTAATATGCACCGCCCGCTACTTATTTTCATTTGGCGATAAACGATCATGTTTTATTCCACATTCTACATAATCGTCTTGCTGCTTGCTTTAACACTCCGCTAAAAAATGCGATTCCCTTTTGGCGATCAAACGCCATTATTGTTCCGCCTCTACTTGCTCTCGAAGTACAAGTACATAGATACTTTACTAACATCAATAATTCATATAGCAGCTCGGCCGGCTTTAGTATTTAAATCATTTCTTAAGTAGTACCAAGGTGGTAGATAGGTTGAGCTCGTCCGTCGTGTGGTAGAGTGCCGGTGCAAATGATGCCTCTTATTATTGTACTACTTCTGGTGACTGCCAGCATATCAAAGGTGATGGCCTTTTCACCTACACATTTGCAACACCAAGCTCCCTTGATAACACATCGTCGAGACAATATTGTAATTAATAACAGAGGAAGATTATCATCACAACTCTATATGAATAAGAAGAAAAAGAAGAACCGATCAAATAAATCGTCGAGTAAATCTAAAGCTTTTGGTGGTGGAAGTACTGCATCATCATCATCTACAACAGCACTGATTAAACCCAAAACAACTTCCAACTTTCAATATGCTGGTACTATCAAGCCTGGATTACAAAGTCCTAAACGCATTGTACCTAGTGAGAAGATAAAGTTTCCAGACTATGCAGTGAGTAGTTTGCACATACAAACTGAATTTACTCACTGATATTGCAATATTATAATACACTCACACTGATTATGCTTCATACTCATAAAATGTATATATTTAAACACAGCTTGATGGTACTCCAAAGAATCGACCAGCATTATTTCCATGGGTAATTGAAACAAAGAAACCTGAAGAGATTGAAAAGATGAGAAAAAGTGGTAGATGTGCACGCGAGGTCTTAGATTTAGCAGGCAGAGCTGTGAAACCAGGTATAACAACGTGAGTTTGGTATATATTTTGATCTATGTTTCTTGATTTAGTGATGGGATTCTTATCATGTGCATATATCTTTCAGTGATGAGATTGATAAAATTGTGCATGAAGCAACAATTGAGCGTGGTGCATATCCATCTCCTCTCAATTACCACAAGTTTCCAAAGAGCTGCTGTACATCGGTAAACGAAGTTATATGTCATGAAAGTCCGCGTGTGTATTGTTTTATCATATGAATTCAAGTGTTCAATATGAAGACTCGGTCATTAGAATACTTCGTTTGAGCTTAGTTTGCCATTATTTGACTGCCTTCGCAAATCACATGTACTAACAGAAGTTACTATCATCTCTCTTCATCTTCGTAATCGTATGACTCGCATCTTCCAGGGCATACCTGATGACCGAGCTCTGGAGGAGGGAGATATTGTGAACATTGATATAACTTGCTACTTAGATGGTTATCACGGGGATTGCAGTGAAATGTTTGTAGTGGGAGGAAAAGAGGCATTAGACAATAAAGGACAGCGATTACTTCAGGCAACATATGATTGTTGGGTGAAAGCATTAAACTTTGTACAGCCAGGCAATGATTACAAGGATATCGGGGCAATAATTGAAGATCATGTGACAAAAGAAGGGTTTACAACCGTGAAAAGTTTCTGCGGTCATGGAATAGGTTGGTTTAGTTGTTTCGTGTGTGTGTGTATGTCGTTTGGTTTTATTCTCAACATCACTGTGCTCATTCCTTTTGTGAATTCTTGACATTGTTTCTCTATGTATGTTAGGATCGGTCTTTCATACAAATCCTGTGAGTCTTTATGTTGTATGTATTTAGTTGTGCATATGAAGCATATATTATTGTAATTTCAAATCTCATCATCTTCTTCTTTGGTAGAATATATTGCATTATAAGAACTCGGAGCCAGCTGGTCAAATGTCAGAAGGGCATACTTTTACAATTGAGCCAATGATATGCGAGGGAAACAATAGTTATCTTATGTGGCCAGATGATTGGACTGCCACTACTCGTGATGGTGGTAGGTCGGCTCAGTTTGAACACACACTTTTAATAACACCCGACGGTGTAGAAGCTTTAACAGGTAAGATAGAATCAAGTCCAGTCCAATTCTGGGAGGCCGAAAGCACTGTTCACAAAGGAGTGTGGCTTGGGACATCAAGTGCTGCAAAAGAAAGAGAGAGTGCTTTGAATACTATATTGTTGGAAGGCTAAGTTTTAGTCGGGCGGTTCAAATCTAATTAACATTTCTCTAACTTGTTATAGAACTACGAAAAGATGTCGTCTTCTTCATCTTCTTCTTGGTCGTTTCCCCAGATATCATCATCAATTGCATCTTGCTCTTCTTCTTCTTGTATATTAATCTTGACAGTTCCGTCCGGTAAAAGATTTCCCGATATGTTATTCTCTCCTTGAACACGAATGTCGTTTATAGTATCATTCAAGGCATTACTTGTTTTGTTTGATTTGTGCGGTTTATTCTTCTTCTTCTTTTCCACTCTGTTGATATCCTTTCTCAAATTGTCAATATATGTATTGTACCCCTTTCTTCGAAACTTTAATGCAGAAGGTTTCTCTCCTTCGTGGATGGAGGTTGTGCCCTCCTTGATACATGGACTAAGTCCTGTCGAACTTCCAAAGCTGTTACTGAACGCCTTGCTAGCAAATATATCATCCTCTTCAACCTCAGCTTGGCGATATGGACTAGAATTAAATAGATCATCCTCCTCGTCATCGTCGTCATTATCATCTTCTTCATCATATGAAACTGAGGTATTAAGCGTATGTGTGTCTTTCTTCTTTGTTGCTCGACGAACTATTTTGGGTGTAGCAACCATTGCTTGCCATTTACTCTGACATTCAGATGAAGATTTGGTTCCGACTTGTACGGCTACTTCTTGCCAGTATAAAGTTGAGGTAGGATTGACATTCTTCTGTGCATCACGAAGCATACTGATTTCATCATTAGTCCATTCACCATCTCCTGTTGTTGGATTCAGTGGAGCTTTTGCCTGTTTGGGAATTGAGTTCTCAGTCTTAAACCTGGTTGTTTTACCCTTCTGCTCCTTCACAACCTTGATAGTTTCAAAAGTGGGAGACTCAAATTGTTCTTCGTGATCATCATCATCATCATCATCGATAGGTTCATCGGCTCGTTCGACTGAATCGAAGGTAACTATTCGTTCCCCATTCTTCTTCTTCTTTTTGTTCTTCCATGAAGCAACTGTAAGACGATCTGTTGGCTTAGACTGCCTTGTCGATCTTCTTGTTGGTTCTGCTATTTCTTCTTCCTTGGTAGTAACAAGAGGCTGAATGACCAACTCTTTTGCCTTCCCACTTTCTGCAATTGGCTTATTCTCCTTCTTATTAACAACAGTCCTTAAATTAATCTTCTTTATATTCCTTGACCTAGACACTACCACTTTGTCCTCTTTTCTTGCCGTAGGCAATTCAACTTCCATTACACACGATCCTCGTACTGGACTTCTTGCTGTCTGCTCCGCTATCACGCCCGACTTCTTTGCAGTACCTTCAGCTTTAGAGACATTTGAAAAGAGATTTGACTTGGCATCACAAAGGACAATACTGCCATCACCTTCATTAGTTGGTGATGAAATGAAAGATGGCGTTGTAGTTAGAATACGAGGACTGGCAACTGTGCTTGTGAATGATGTATCTGCTGCTTGGATAGCAGTTTCTTCCTCATTTCCGCTACCAACCAAAATTGGGCTTATAACCATCTCTGTTGTTGTTGACAATGTGGGTGCTGGTGATGCCATAACCATGGGCTTAGCTGTACTCAAAGCAGCATCCTTAAAGTTGTCAGGAGTTGGCTTACTATCACATTTCTTTTTCATATTTGGATTAATCTCAGGCCTAGGTGTTCGATCAGGAAAGAGAGATGAGTTATTTGTAGTGATTGACGTATAGCGATGATTTATCGGAGGACTTGTAATACCTCCCGACATTGATCGATGACGGATTGTTAATGGTGTTGAGCACTCCATACTATTGTGCTGTTGTTGATTTGGCTGTTTCTCTTCCTCCTCAATCATTAATGACTCCACACAATTCGTTAGAGATGACACATCATTGAGTAGACTTGAAGTCGTTAACTTTTCCTTCTTCTTTTTCTTCTTTTGTGCAGCCTTCTTTGTCACTACTCTACTGCTCCTAGCATCAGACGTAGACTTTTGTGTCTTTTGAGTAGAAGCAGGTAATGCCATGAGAGACGAAAGTCCTCCTGTGCTCGTTGATTTTCCTTTACTACCTTTTGACATAGTCTCTTCCTTATCAACACCGCTACTTTCTTGGACCATTGATGATACAGGATGATTACATCTACTTCCTCCCTTTCGTCTGTTGTTATTCTTTCTTTTGTGAATGTCAATCATCCCCGTTGTGGATGCAGTAGTTGTGAATGAGTTGTCAATATCTGCCATGCTGTAGGTCGTTACATTCAGCTCATCCTTGTCACTACTTTCTAACTTCTCTGATCTCTGATTAGATTCCCTTTTAACTTTAGCTGATTGCCGTGGCTGTTTTTTCTTACTATTATTGGCAATCATACTACTATTTGCCGCCAGTGATCCACCGTTTGACGACTGTTCCCTACTATTTCTTCTGTGATTTACTGCTATTAATCCTTTATTCCCTATAGATAACGACATTGGCTGTTGATGATTATTTGGACCAGTAGCCGCTGTTGTTGATGATGCAAGTGAGTCCATTTTTAGATTAGTAGATCTCATACTGGTGAATGATTTTAAATTTTGTGATGACAGCATACTCTTATTATTATTATTTTCCTTGTCTATACGGGGCTTAACAACACCCTTTTCTTTAGTATTATTAATAGATTTACTTGATGTAATATTAACAAGTGATGAGTTTGATGAAGCCAATAACCGAGCTCTACTACGGGCACGTGATTTCTTTGGTTGCTGTTGTTGTTTGGTGTTATTTATTTCGCCTATATCATCGGCGAATAATACTTTCTTCGCCCGATTAAGCACTCCGCCCATGAAACCAATGGTATCATCATCATTATCTGCAGCCGGTTTCCAAGTAGGCATATTGATAATTAATACTAATGTAACAGTCAAAGAAAATAATATTATCGCAGTGTTGTTGACTTCAATTAAAAAGTGTGGAATAAAATCTTTTGGGCCCCCTCCGCGCCTGCTTAAATTTACAATAATTAACTTTACTATACTATACTATACTTTATTACTATCCTTATCTATCTATCGTACGATTGCCGCTGCTACTTAGCACTTATTTACTGTTTGTAAAGCCAACAACCAAAATCGTTACGGTATTTTCGAGCCGTATTTACTCATACGGGCCTACCTGATACAAAGAGTCAAAATTAAAAGCAAATCTCCTTTCTATTTACGCTTTGCTATTAGATACGGCATCTCTTCTCTCTATTACTCGAGGTTGATATGGTTTTTACATCTCAACAAAGTATCAAAAAGTCAAGTGGAAACAGTAGTAGTGGTGGTGACGAAAGTAAAAAACGAAAAAGTATGATGAATCGAGGTGCAGCATCAAACAAATTTGATAAGAAATCTGGAACTGGATATCGAGGACATGGTGGACGTGGTGGATCTCGTAAGATTGATGATTATTCTGGATTTGCTATGGATGAACGTCGTTCGGGCGGTGGTGGCCGTGGTGGAGGTGGTAAAGAGAATGTAGTCGATAAACGGTTCTTTGATGGTGAGAAAGATATTTTGTGTTTTTTTTATGTAGTTATATTATTAGATGGATATACCTCACCTGTTGTCATTCTTCCTCTCTTCTTTAATACTTATAGGTTTCAAGGATGATTTTGATATGTCTGATCTCAAATAAACGTCTCGGTTTTATGTTAGCGAGCGGGGTCTTCATAATAATGGGAAGAAAAAGTATTCATATCAAGTTGGGAATTGCTGTGGTAGATGGCAGTATGTGAAGTAGTTCCAATTTTTCAGTTTTCGATAGATCAACACTTTCCGATGTACATGGGATTATTTTGATTATTACATAGTTTAGATTTGAGAGTTTGTGATAGGTCTATGAGACATATGTAATACTAAAGATGATTTGATGAAAGAACTACAGGTTTTATGTATTAGTATGTTACTTTGCTCTTTTGGGAATCATTTGAATTGGATCAAATATGAATATGTTATACTATTTATTATTATAAACTATACAGTGTATTATGCTGGTAAGCATAAGCATAAGTGGCCGTCTTCGTGATGCATAGAATGTTCTGTGCATCAACCGAGAGCATCTGCATAGAATGTCTTACACTTTTCATAGCATGTCATTGTAATAGTAGTAGCTGGTGCAAAATGGATTACTCTTGCACCGGCTCCTCTGAATAGACCACGAATACCGCCTTTGTTGTATGCTGAATGTAAGCAATCTACCATCCCTTTATATTGCACCGTCTGGCCGTTATTGCTAGCAGCCGCCTGTCCTCTTTGAACTTGCAATCTAAGCTTTGCCATATCTAATGGTGATGTTAAGAATGAAGCAAATGCACCTGCAGCTGAACTGCATGCAACCAAATAAAGTAAAGGTAGATCTCCGTCTCCTTTGACTATCGGACTAATTTGATTGTCGCCGCCGTGTTTACCAATGTAGTGATCTCTTGCCCTCATCTTGCACTGCTCATAGAACATAAAGTATAAAGCAGAAAAGGGGCCAAAAGAGGCGAGTGTGGCACCATATCCTTTGTATATACCTCTCAGTCCTTCCGTCTTTAATATCTTTTGCAGTGCATCATAGGAACCTCGGTAATAAGAATCTGAAGTATCCTTCATCTGTTTACATTGCTGTACTTGCATTCTTTCTTTTACAACATCAACTGGAACGTATATTATACAGCATATTGTTTCAGCTAGCATACCAGACATGAAATGAACTATGAACTCTTCTCCTTGTGATAGAGATGATGGTTTATTGTCTTTTGCTGCTGATGTTGATATAGTATCGTCTCTTTCGTTCCAAGTAGACACAGCTGATGATATTGTATCTCTCCAATATGCATAACCCGTTAGATATAATATAGTGCCAGGTGTGCCACCAACAATTACTGCATTGAGACCACGATATAAAGCTCGAATGCCTTCATGTTTATATGTTCTTAGGAGAGCATCGATTGGTCCTCTATAATATGTATTGTTAGCTTGTAATCGAGCCTTGGCAGTATCAAGAGGGTGAGTTAATATTCTACTAATAATACCGGCAGTTGCTGAAGATAAGACATCGTATAACATAGGCGACGATGGTGAAGACTGTATATCATCTTCAGTGGTAGAACTCATTGTGTCTGATTGTTGTTTTTAGTCTGGGTTATCAGCAGGTGATAGAAGAGGACATTACTAGCAATAGTGACAGTTGTGTTGGCTCTATATATTAGTAGTATCAGCAAGGAGTTGTCCTTCAAATCATTAAGAGAAGGAGAGGTATTGTAGAGTATATAAAAAGTAAGACCGTTTTGAGATAGAACGAATAAACCTCACCATATAAAACACTCTTTATCATCTCTACTACTACGCCTCTTTTCACCTCTTACTCAGCCGCCGATATACCTACTACTATCACTAGTAGCACATACATTTCTCCAACAGATTGGACCATCAGTCATGTGCAGAAGAATACAACATGTGTTTAGAAAAATAACACAACATCATACTTATCTTTGCAATACCAAACCTGTATGCAGCAACAATACTAAGTTACCTACTAGTTGGCGACAATCAGGTAAATGATGTTCAACGCCTTCTTCTGTTTGCTTTTGGAGATTACTGTTATACTCATTGATTATACTCTTTCATCTCCGTCGCTGACATACTAACACAAAACATATGTTCTACAATAATATAGTGCGGTCATTTTCATCATCAAAAGATAATACTGTTACAATAACCTATGTAGATCCTGATGGAGAAGAGCATCCAGTGAAGGCAGAAATAGGGAAGCACTTACTAGATATAGCGCATGACAATAATATAGAGCTGGAAGGTATGTATGTCCTAGGTTACTCGCTTGAATTGTATACTCTTCTCAAAAGATTTGGTTTCTTCTTTGACTATGAAATTATGATCCGATAAAGGGGCGTGTGGAGGAGAGCTTGCATGTTCTACATGTCATCTTATTTTCGAGCAAGAAGTATACGATTCACTGCAACCGATGTCAGATGAAGAAGAAGATATGCTTGATCTCGCATTTGAGCTAACAGAAACGTGAGTACTTGTGTATTATCTTCACCATTTGATCTTTTATATGAGACAATCTTATCACTAATTTGTCTATGATGGGTTATAGTTCTCGTTTGGGATGCCAAATTAATGTCACTAAAGAGTTTGAGGGTATAAAAGTCAAGATACCAGATGATGGCTACTGATTAGAAGGGGAAACGAAGTCATGAGTACAATCGTCTTGAAAAGCGTAATACTTAAGTGGGTAGAATTTGAAGAAATATATCACAAACAACTGCTGAAGCATCTTGATTGTGTCATTTATCTATGCAAAATGCAAATCTTGGAGGAGCTTGAGAGTGGAAAGGCTAGCAAAAGGGAAGGTTAAGGATGTATTATCTTAAATTGTGTAAATAAAGATATCAGATTACGATGTATGTTGATTGAATTGTTCTCTTTGGTAAAAGACAACATAAATAACTTCCCCCAGGCCATTATGTAGTAGTGGTTGGTGTGGTTGGTGGCTGTCGATGGACGTCCTGTATGTCGCTGTCCTGGAGCTTACTCGATGGGAATAAAAGTGGTGATAAACGTATGTGTCCTCCGGGGACACTTGAGGACACCTGAAGTGTCCCCTGAGGACACTTCGGCAGCTAGAGGACACGTAGAGGACACTTGAGCTGTCCTCTATTGTCCTCTGCTGTCCTCTGGAGGACCGATACTATATAGGTA
>Ga0214480_100481_pt1 | contig 20180 bp, 9 predicted proteins | sample M1_20Mar14CPVII9_3_FD_165042 | JGI IMG/M metagenome (GOLD analysis project Ga0214480, IMG submission 165042) | Marine eukaryotic communities from Monterey Bay, California, United States - M1_20Mar14CPVII9sort6BwellE17 | ecosystem: Environmental > Aquatic > Marine > Unclassified | place: USA... | reverse complement strand
TTGTTAAACATGATAGACAGTATATCTTTTTACATTTCGTTCCATCTAAGTTCCAATAGTTACATACCCGATGTTGAACGGAGTATGTTTTACAATTGTGACATCTTCTTGATGTTCTACCCTTCTTGATTGACGGAGTTGTAGAAGAAGTATCATCTTTAGTCTTTTGACATACTTTCTTTTCTGTTTATCACAAGGTGGAAGAATTGAAAAAGTCAGTATATATACATGAATACGTAACTACACACAAATTAATATGCAACAAACAACATCAAAGACACAAAACAGCTCTCACCCAAATGATACAAAAGTCCAGCCTCGGTTGTAAATGTCTTGTTACAATGTGAACATGTTCCGCCGCCGAGATTAGGATCGACGGCCATCTGGTATGATTCACTATGCTTAACACAGGTACCCTCTTTTCCTCTGGCAAAGCTATCACATCCTTCATGGCTACAGAGTTTTCTCCGTGCACACTTTGATTGACCTGTGGCAGTAGTAGTAGAGGAGGAGGCAGTTGCTATTACTTGTGCTTGCTCACCAGCATGGGCCGCATCCCGTGCACACTTGATAATCCGTTTCAATTCATCTCCTTCATCATACGTAGATCCGTCGAGCTTGTCTCTTGCCAACTTTACTGCTAATAGAGCAACCTCCTTTGAATCAAACATACCAATGTATTGTGGCTTGCTGTTGTAACTTATCTGAGCTTGCCATTTGTTGTCTCTTAATGGTGTAACACCACTACCCCACTGCATTGATGGATTGTATATCCGCTTCTTGGACGATTTCTCTGTAGCCTTGCGCTTCTTGGTATCTTGTTTCTTACCGATAAGATTGTGAGTTAATCCGTGCTTCTGATTACTACTAGTACTAGACGTCTTCATACCTGCTAATATTTCAATAGCATCCTGCTTCTCACGAATGGCGTCTTTCGTCTTTGAAAGGGGTTGAGCTCGATATACCAATTCTTCAGGAGGTTGTTTTCTCATTGATTCGTCATCATCGTCATCATTTGACTTTTGTTTATTGTATTTCCTCTTCTTCTTGGGAGGGTTGTCCCTCCTCTTGTTATTAGATGGAAAATTTGACTTTCTATTAACACTTTCCTCTACTTTCCAATCAAAACCGATAGAATCAAGGAGAGCGATACGATGTTCATTCAACTTAACACGATGATATCCCCTCTTTGGATAATGATAGGAAGACCTAACACTACTACAAAAAGTATAGAGACTTGGTTGATGTTTCCAGTCAATGTCGAAATGGCCATACTTTGCTTTGTGATCTTTTAGTTGTTCCACGTTGTGCTCAAAACCGCGTGACTTCTTCTTCTTCCCTTTTGCTGCAGCAGCTGTTGATAAGTTAATCAATGGCATATCATCATCATCATCCTCATCATCCTCCTCATCATCATCCTCTGAAGAATCAAATGATTGACTTCTTGATCTGTTCGAACTTGCTGAATAACTTCTTGCATACTCCTCATCATCTCCAGCTGTAACCATAGGTTCTTCTTGTTCCATATCATTCTCAATATTATCATCACTAGGCTTGTATATCAAAGAATCATGTGCCCTTTCCATCTCTTTATTAATAACGACAGAACCCTTTGGATTAGTTTCTAATGCATACTCACGAAGTTGACGTCGTATCATACGTTTATTTCGAAGTAACTGCTCAGCTTCCATTTGTTTCTTATTGTTTATACTTTCGTTTAATTTATCAATGTTGAATTGTGAATTATAATTGTTTGTTTGTTCACCTCTTAGAGCCTGGGTTAATGATACCAATTGATTCATTTGTGGTAGTGATGATTGCAATATAGACATTGCTTGAGAATGTGATGTTGAGTTGGTTGGTAAATTATCAACTAAGTTGGCTGCCTCCTCAAGTGAGGCACGTATACGTCTTGCATCCTGTAGTTGATTGTGTATCTGTAATCGTTGGGCAGGTGCTCGTCTATAATGTATGTTTTGTTCCATAGTTGTGCAGAAGATATTATGATTTTAATGTGAGATGATTGCTGCCCTAAACAACATAATACATGGACATTGCAGTATAAGAGAAACTTACGACTCGGCAGTATGATTGTCCAACGGGCCACCTAATATTGCAATAGTCTATCGATACCATGAGAGAGAGATAACATATGAGAGAAGGTACATGCCATTGAATTACAACCAAAACATAAGTGTTAAATCAAGAGTTGTACTCACCCGACCCTCTAATAACTTGGGCAAAGCAGAATCATTATCAACTTCTAATGTTATTCTAAAGGTAGATTGATCGTCATCTCTTCTTCCAGCCATGATTTGAGATATCAATTGATATAATATGAAGCAATCATACCTACTACATGGGCAATGGGTGCGGATTTAGAAGGTATCCTAATGCGACTTGATTTCTGCGAAGGTTTTTTAAAATTCTATACCTTTGTCAATTCATCAACCCTAATATCATATGGCGGTGATTCTGAAAGCTAAGAAGCACCTCTATCCGATGGTATATTGGTTATTAGGTGATTCGATCGGTGGAACTAACTACACAGTGCCGAATGCATACTATGACATAAACCGGTACTCATATGTCGTCGAAATGATGTGAGGGGGGGTACTTGTTTCTTAGTAAAAAGATCTACCCATAGGATTACCCCCATCGACCCCACTATTGAAAGCCCTTGCCAAGCTGAGTAAAATAAGCGAAAAAAATAAAATTTCTACCGTGGGGTTAAAAAGTTATTAGGGGGCAAAGGGCCAAACTCGGATCAAATCGGCCTCAACTCCATTATTGACCCTACTGCTAGGAGAAAACGCCACGGTCAAAGTCTCTATAAAGGTATGAATACCTAGTTCTTCCTAATGTCTAACGATAATGCCCAATATCTGGAAATTCCTGTGGTTGGATTATTTTTTTATTAGACGCTGAAGTACGTGATCTAGAATCCTCTGAAAATAATGCACACATTCACCTACTCGTTGCAATACGTTAATATCGATGCCATCCATCGCCCCTCCTGCATCTACATCTATAGTGGAAACACTATCGATAGTATTGGTATCATTACCGTCTACAGTTATAAAGAATGAGCTAGATACATCATATCAGAATCGGATACTATACCCATGTGCAAAAACACCAACATTGACCCTGTGATATGAGATAACCGCACGGTCAAAGTCTCTATAAAGGTATGGATGCCTAGTTCTTCATCATATCTGACGATAATGCCATATATCTGGTAATTCCTGTGGTTGGATTTGTTTTAGTTATATACTGAAGTACGTGATTTTTTCACCTCACACAAGTGTATCCTCGATCAACAATAAGTGCAATACGTCTATATCAATGCCAACAACTGCTTCTTATAGTTCTATATCAATGTTAGAAACGTTATTGGTAGTGTTGGTAGCGTCACAGTCCGAAGCGGCAACTAATGAGCCGGATATACAGCAGATTTTGGACATCCTGTCGGCGGCAACACATGTTTGACTAACTATACACGTCCAAATGGGTCTGATTCGGCGTTTCCTCATAATACAATGATGGTAATTGGATAAGTATTCACTACGGGAGGTGTATGGTGGTCGTATGGAAGAGATAATGGGCACAATTATGGTGTAAATAGGAGGATAAGTTTTTGACAAGAATTGGTATCCACAGCTCACATTAGACATTTGTGGGATAAGGAACATATACATCAAGGTGGATCGGGCTGAAGACAATAGTAATATTACTGATATTAACTTATAATTGAGTATTGCACCTAAAGACCAAGTTTAAGGTAAGAACAATACTATTATCGGCTTCAACAACAGGAAATATTTGATATCAAAAGACATACATCTATAAATACGAGAAGAATTCTATTTAAATGTGAGGAAGACATAAAATCTATGTATTAGGAATGACCATATGCTTCAAATAATATTACTAGAACTCTAAATTACATTATGCCTATCCCCTCTTTCCCAAAGCAATTGCCTTGATACATAATCTCATGTTTTCCACACTCGTCAAGAGAGGTGATAGAAACCGTTCCTTTCTTATCCACCAAAGCCAATACATGAACCCTCGATTGTATACTATAGTACAATGTGTAAATCATCAATATCGGGCACGTCTACCGAGCCTTATACACATGAAATGGTACCCAATCACCAATTCAGGGACAATTAATTGAGAAAAATTGGGACGTTTGCGTCAAATGCAACGGCAACACCCACTACAATAACCCCACAAAGAATCCCAAGCATACATATGACCATTATATACTCTGGGTATGTGTAGAATTTTGTATGGAAGCATTATAATAAGCTTAATCCATTAATTAGATGGATTTATTGCACTAAAACATCATGTTACTTACCAGTAGCAAATATCCCTATGATCGCTAGTACAATAACCCACCACCACACCTACCCTTAAACAATAACTAATTGAGGGTGTACCGTGTGGGGAGTAGCAAGATATGCACCATGGGAGGAGCCACGATAATAAGAGTGTGTAGTGTTTTGGAGAAATTCCTTCAAAAAGTGCAAGGCTGTGGTAGTGTCCCCAAGTCGCCGTTCCGAGCCAACTAACCACATTCGCCTAACCATATACATCTAATCTCAAATAATATTTAACAGTTTGACCATCGGCGCCGTTATTTAGTGCTTGCGAGAGACAACAACATCGTGCAATAATCACTAGGAGCACTACAGGTGTAATGGGACGAAATTTTGATAATGGCTTATTGTGTTGAAATAAATGCTTTGGTACTAAAACTTGATGCACAGAGTTGGACCTTATGATGTGTATGATAAGATCCTAGGAGGATTTGGGGTGATATTACTTCCTCGAGGCACACTAGTAGTATTAAAGTAGGGTATCAGCTGAGAGTGGCTACAGGAGTAGTGGGACAAAAGGATACCGCCTGTAGAAAGTACTAGTTCCTACGTTAAAAGCTCAAAATTGTCCCACAACGAAGATGATAAAGTTAATGTTAGCAGCTATCAAGTGTATTATATGATGCCCAGGCATTGCAATTCTTTCAATTATGCATATAGACATGTTTATTAACATCATATCCCTCCTGTGTAAAGTTTCTATGCATTGGGGTTCACTGTAATACACACCATACACCGATTCTCTTCTACCACCCCCTGATTTGCAACATCAACTATTTAACTATTGAGGGCTTGTGTGTTAATTCAATGACCTACATTCACCATCTATTGGTGGATATCACCTTCCTAACCTATCTGATTGTTGTGTACTGCATGGTTGGTATGTTCATATACTACAAGGTGATGACAACACCACTAATCTACCCTCTCTCTGTTTTTTTCATAACTTAGTTGTGGCAGCAATATTGTTTAGGAGAGTCTAATCACACCCCTCCCATTGCAATTACTACTTTTAACCCATCTTGATGATATATAGAGCCGGATTACTGATGGATATAAGAGGAGGTAGTCACGGCAGCGAGTGTCAATCGAGTAAAGGGTGATAATCGAATTATCGAGGAACACACATCACTTATATTGTCGGCGGTAGATGACGATGTTAACGGCCTATATGGAGGCTATAACGATACCAAAGTCAAGCCATGGGTTAATACCATCACTTGATGCAGTGGAGGCATGTGATGGGAGGGTGTATTAGTTGTATGGTGGAGGTAGGGCTCATTCTCATGGTTGATGATAGCAAAGTGAATTTTTTGCTTGTCAAAAAGTGACGAAGTTCAAGCTGAAGACGTGCAGTGAGATATAGAGACCCCTATATCATATGAAAGCTAGGTAAGAGACGAGTAATATGGTATGCTTGGATAGTTTGTATTAGTTCCTATGTAGTAAATATGGGCAATTCTAACTTTTGTCCCACTATTATGAGAATTTTGGCCTGTCCCACTACACCTGTAGTGCTCCTACTTTAATTTTGTGCAATTTTTTGACGTTCGCAGTGAGAACGTGCCCCCTGTCACATAAAAAAGATACCGCCCTTAATCCGCACCCATTGCCCATGCCTACTACCTCTCACTTCGAGATTGGTTAGAGATGAACAATGAATTTGCTGATTTATTGTGATCGGTATCCTTCAAATCTTCTATCTGTCTTGCCAGAGATTTGGGAGAAGTTGATATCGATTAGTATTGCAATAAAGCACATGATATAATCGGCAATACATCTAACAGATCGCCAGTTGTTCACGCTCTTTCGATTACTGAGGGTTAGGGTTTCATCGGCATTAGATCAGTGGAGAGATAACACCGATAAACACCAACCATCAAAAATTTACACATCAAACTAAGTATGTGGTTCTGTCCTCTTGATGGTACTCTCCTACAAATAACAACATCATCTACAACAACAAGCGGTGGTACACCTCATGAATCATCAACTAAGCACATCTTCGCCTGCACAACATGTCCATACTCCCAACAAATTAAACGTCCCCAAATACAAAAGTCCTACCCAACCAATCGCAAGAAAGTAGATGATATATTAGGTGGCGCTTCAGCATGGGAGAATGTCGACAGAACCATGGCAGTATGCCCGGCATGTAATTATAATGAAGCATACTTTATGCAAATGCAGATACGTAGTGCTGATGAACCCATGAGTGTTTTTTATAAGTGTGTTAAATGTTCACATCAGTGGAATGATAAGTAGTTTTAGATATTGCAATATTGGTCGGGTTGGTTATATTTAAGGATATGGAAATGGGTATTGTTTTTATATCAATCCTTTAACCGAATTGGTATTGCAATTCTGTCTACTCTATACAACTTTGATTTGCTTAAGATTAAGGGTATCTTTTACAAAATCAATAGCAGTCCACTACTCTTCACGCCAACCTTTATACATCAACAAATATCACGTGTATATACAACCAATGTTGCATATCTTCTATCCTTCTCCTTCTTATCAGAATTACTTTCACATCCACTGAGAATCTTCAATGCCGAGTCTATTTCAGAAGTACGGACAACCTCATCATCAATCTCAGTCCATACATTCTTCTCTTCCTTATCATCTTCTGTGTCATCAAGAGAAGACTTGCAGATGAACGTAACATAATGGCCCTCAGAGGTTTGTCCATACTCAACATCCTCTTCATCTTCAATTGGATCTACATGCACAATACCACCTGTCAGCTTGTATTGGTAACATGTATCTCCTCCTTTATCTTTCTTCTTTTCATCATCAGTATTGACCAAGGAACATGCCTTTACATCTAATACTTGAGGTATATCAACTTCCCCGGGTAACTTTTCTACTCGTCCTAATGTAGGCGAATACTCAAATCGTTTTAAGTGGAATACTAATGACTGTGGAAGGGTTTCAAATCTTGTTTCCTTTCGTGTTACCCATTCATTCGTAGGTTGAGATTGCCAAGTATCACTACTAGAAATACTGTCATCGTCGTTTTCTGCGTTAGATGATACAGCTGCTGCCGCGATGGTGGTATCAGGCTTACCGTTACTCTCATCGTCATCGCCCGATGAGTCCGAACTTGATGAATCAGAAGAAGACGAGGATGTGTCATCTGAAGAGCTTGAGGATGAACTTGAGGTAGAACTATCACTACTACTACTCGAGGATGAGTCATCACTATTGGAATCACTCACGGCCGAGTAGGATGTTGATCCTAAGGACGGTGGTTCTACTTCCATTCCCTTTGGATCGTTCTTGTCATCGTTGTTTATGGCTGATAGGTCCTGTTTTAGAGCAGCTGCCAGATCTTCCTTTGGACCTTCTTCCTCGACTGTTTGGGGTTGAGCCATTGCAGTCTCATTTTGTAACACTTCCGTGGCCGTATTGTCAGTCTCCCCTTTCATATTATCTCCCCCTTCCACCAGCAAATTGACTTGAACATCGGAAAGTTCTGAATCGTCCGTAAACGAGCCAAGGCTGAGTTCGTCAATATTCTCTGGTGTGTCAATATCTGAGGACTTTGTTGAGAATGAATGCAAATCGTTGTCATCTTTCTTTGCATTACTCAGTTTAGTCTGCTCATTGTTATCTCCATCCTCCGAAGTAGTGTCGGTATCAACTGATGAAACATGATCATCCACTGACGAGTCGTCGTCACTTGAACTATCATCACTGTCCAATGGTAACACCACATCATCATTTTTATCGTAGTCAAGTGAATTGGTAGGCGAGGGCATGTATGCCACGGTAATTCCCTGCTCATTAGAATCTCCTATTTCCATTCCCCTTGGAGTAGTGATACCGGGCAGTGGTGCAAACAAACTAGGTGATGAATCGTATGCCATTGTTTTCGGTTCATTACTACCGCTACCTAGTGTCGTAGTAGGAGGAATAGCGGCGGAAGTGGCCTCGACCATCCTTTGTCCAACAGAATTACTCCGAAGAAGTCCACTACTATTGTTACGACGGCTATCCACAGAGGTGGCATCGCCCTTATAACGACTGCTACGACGTTCTACGGATGTGCCCCTGAGACTTCGTCGACTGTCTACAGAGGTGCCTCTGATGCGGTTATATTCTTCAACAGATCTACCTTGATAACTACCCCGGCTACCGACAGACGTGCCCCGAACTCGAGAAGGTCGTGCAACTTCTTCAGAAGCAGTTGATCGAGCACGACTAGGTCTTTCTTCGTTGCTGTTCCGATTACGGCTAGGGGGGCGTTCTGTAGCCCTACCAGACTTGTAAGCTCGACGTCCTCTATCGACAGAAGGTGCTCGTTTAGCAGCCGCTGCTGACCTACTTCTTCTATGACGACTAGCAACCGATGTACTTTTACCCCGAGCTGAAACAATTGCCGCAACTGCCGCGGCATAACAAGCATCCTTTTCAATTATACCAGTTGATGGTGGGGTATTATCCAACACTTCCTCTGCCTTCTCTTCCTCTTGTTGATCCCCAGCGTCAACTCCATTATCTTCTACTTGTCCTGACCGAACCTCAATAGTTCTTACATTCATACCGTGTATGGGGTCTCCATTATCGTCAACTTCCGTCTGACAAGCAATCGATCGTGATGCAGTAGACAATACCGATATATCATCATTATCAAATGATGATCGGATTTGTCTCCTTGGTGATGAGGATACTGATCCCCCGTTAACCGATCCTTGTGATGTCGATCGTTGGATGGTGGTATGAATGTATTCCGTGCTACTTACGGATCGTTCCTCATGATCCATCACAGGATGATTCTTCTTTTCATTCTCAACGACACTAGCCACGTCACTTATGAATGAATTCTCTTCATCATCGTCTTCTTCGGCATTATTGACTATATCATCTACAATATTCTCAAGACTTTCTCTAGATAACTTTCGTATCAAATCATCCTCATCCTCCGCCACTTCTTCCTCAACCACTTCAGTTTCATTTTCCAATATCTCATTACCATCAGAATCAATCTTCTTAATAAATACATCTTCATTAACTTCATTCCTTTTCATTAATTGACGCCAATCATATCCCCTGATTGGATTTGGATGGATTGTTATACTGTATAATGATTCTTCGATTGATGGGAAGTAATTCTTCTTCTTTGGATTCTCTACTGGCTCATTCCTCTCGGCCTTGCTCTTCTTTGCCTTCTTTTGTTTCATCGTCGAACCAGCAGTGGGTACATCAGCTTTAACAACAGGCAAAACCAACGGCACTGGTAACTTTCGTTCAATACCACCATTCTTCTTAGTCCGTTGTACCTTTGTTATAGTTGTACAATCTCTATTATCAATATTATTATCATCAAGTAGTGGTAACATTGGATTATGTGATTGTGTAGTAACCGAGATGGATGTTCCGACTATACGTGAGATTAGTGTCCCACCGAATGAATATTGTAGTGATGATTGAATTGCTTTGAGCTGTTGAAGTAATTGCTTCTCATTCACTCCACTATTGGTATCTTCATCATTCTCCTCTCCTACTTCTACCTTCTCCTCTTCATTATTATCTCGTTTATTCCAACTATCAATTTCCAATACATCCAATATACTTTGTAATCTATTAATTTCTTCATTGACGCTATATTCTAATACACTTACTAAACATCTAAATACTTGTCCAGCATCACCAACGTTTGATGTATTGATGTTTACATTTGATAAATGTGTTTTAGATGATTGTGTTGATAAGTTGGATGTGTAGTTGTTTATATGTTCATAGAATGCTGTTGGATTTACTGCATCTGATCCTTTGTCAGATGTAGTTGGGGTGTCATCATTTGAGGTAGGTTTGCCTCCACCCAAGTTGCCAATGGTAGTTGAGCCCTGCTCTTCCCCAAAGGTATCAATAGCATCTTGCAGTTGTTTGAGGTTGGATATCTTTGCAGTCTCATCACTTTCACTCCGTTCATTACTATTAACCTTCCCCTCATCAAGTATAGACTGTTGAAGTAGTAAATCATCTTTGTCATCTACCTTCCCTTCTTTCTTCCCCTTTACTAAACTAGTCTCATCAAAGTCTGTTCGTAATGGACTAACATGCTGATCCTTTCCTCCACCTTCACCTTCACCTCGACCATCCAATAACATATTCAAAGCACCACTATACATACTACGATTATTATCCTTCATAACTTCAACTAATCTTTGCCAATCGTTTGTTGTTGATGTACCATTCTTAGCCTTGGTCATGAAATTTGTTATTGCTGCCTTTTGTGCTGAATTCATTTCCGATGGTTGTTTGAGTTTAGTTGGGGAGAGTTTAGTGGGTGAGGGGGTTGGTACACTTGATAAGGAGGATGTTCCACGACTTTTATTACGGGAACTTTTATGTGATGGTGTTTTTGATGTTCTACTGGATGTATCATCTCTATGATGTCGATGACGATTATGTTTCTTCTTCTTTTTATGTTTTCTATTAGATCTTGATGGAGAGGCCGCTGCTTCATTTAATATAGTATGAAATTCTTCCGATGTTACAGATTGCAATGGTGATGTAAAGTATTCATCTTGACTTGATTGTATACCAATTGTTGATGCTACTGCAATTGCTTGCTGTTTAGCTTCATCCTCTTCTCTCTTCTTTGCAAATTTTGTTCTTGATACTTGCAATATATCAATATTATATGTTAACAGATAGTAGAACCATGATAATTGATATACAAATTCAGATTCAATCACATCATCACCCTTTCCTTCTCCCTTGTTGTCATTCTCTGCAATACCATCTTTGGTACTCTTACTCTTCTTGTCCGAACCTCTTCGACCCTTATTATAAAGTTGCTGTACATGATAAACAGCACTACATTCCGCCAAGTCTATTATTGAATTAGTTAGTTGTGGAAAACAATGATATAATAATTGTATTGACGAGGAGGTATGACAGGATGTTTTGTTAATGTTTGTTATTCCTCTATATTGTTTGGATATCGTCATCGTTGTTTGGGGGGAGAAGGGGAGAGAGTGAAAAGATACTGCGTTGTTGATAATATTTAGAATATCACCCGCCGCCACTCACTTGATAATCAAGAAGAAGAAGGCAATGCCCTTGAGATGCTATATCAAACAGATATGGGTGGTAATACAGCCGCCGTTCCAAGTAGCGGAGGAGACAGAATCGAGACGAGGGCTTTTCATTTTGCATGCATCGGCCGCCGCCCACCCCTTCCACGGGGGTAACTACTTGTCTCTTTCTGGACGTAGTACCCCCGCCGATCGCTCATGCGGTATCTTTGCCCTAACCCTAGAAGTTTTCATTAGCTAAAGAGCACTACGATGGTAATATGAGGTCTAAGAGGGTGCCTCTAGCAGCGGCCATGGTATAAACTACTAAGTAAATATAGGAGGATAGGTTTATAGATATCATCAATAATCTTAACTCCAATTCCTATTGTCTAAATCCTACTGTAGCCAATGAAATAAAATACTTTCAACAGCCTTCTGAAACAATGTTGTTGCTATCAACAATGGTGGAATACTTGGTCTATGTGGTAGGGAGTGCCTATCCTGCCATATGACCGGCGGTCTAACTACTTAGGTAAAGATATACTATTGCAACAGATGCTCACATGTACTACATCATCACTTTTATATCCACTATTAGTAGATGCACATAATTGCATCATTAAATAAATATAATTATATTGGGCTACATGTAGGGTCACAATCCGGTATCCTACCCCCTATGTCAAATCTGAGTCCCCAGGGGACTTATGGTAGGCTTAAATAGGCTTAATCGAATGCTCTCAGTGAGTTAGGAATGAATCTTCAGTGCCCTTAATTTTTTATTTAAAAAATTTCTAAGTGATTTTGTTAGGGCTAGTTAGGGATTATCCTTAACCTGGGGAGAATTGTTCCAGCTGGCAATCCTTTTACCCCCAAAATGGGTCATAAAATCACACGATGTTTAAAACTAAGTAAGGGCAACATGGTTTTGGACTCTACTCATCAAGGGCTTTCCAATGATGTATCAACCAACTTTCAACTCCATTGCAATTTTCAGATTTGACAATCGTAGGATCCTGACCCTACGTGTAGCCATTGTGGAGGATATACCATCTTATATAACATGATAGCCGGCCTGAGCTGCTTCTAATATCATATAGATAAATTAGCAATAGCAGCCTAGGAGTAAACACACTACCACAATGATTAATTCAACCATTACTTAATTAAATAGGTGCATTACAGCCTGAAAAGTGGTGATGTGTTGTTCTACATCAATAATAAACTGTTGGTCACCAAATAAAGCCGCATATCGAATATTCATATATAGAGGAGCTTAAGTTTCATAGGATTAGTAGTGAAGATCAGTCTATATTGAGTAGGAGACGATAGTAGTGGAAGGCACCATTTTGTACGTGAAAAGCTTAGTAGCGGTATCCAACGGATAATCAAAGACTCTTCACCAGAAGTACGTTTCCTTTTGACAGTTTCAATTTTTGTACCCGGTTTTTGAAGGTAACCTTCTTCAAATTGAGTAATGTCCTTTTTATGTACTTTGTATTTGCTACATCTTAGTAGATATTCAAAACCATTCCTACTTGGATGATCTCTCCTGTGAATATACAACTTGCAGTGGGGACTTTTATCACCAATCATTTTAGCAAGTCTTTCGAAATCCTCTTTACCTTTGTAACTTTCATCAAATTGATAGAAACAACCTTTGGGAAGCCTATTCGGCTGTGGTGAAGAAGGGGTGCTCGGCTTGACCGCATATGAATTATTACCATCTCCATTATTGATAGCACAGGTGACATCTACAACCTCTCCAGCATGAGTGACCTGTAAAGGTTTCCTATAATGCAATTTTTTCTTATATTCTTCAAGTAGTGAAGTGCTAAACTCAAAGTCCATTGTATGTAAGTGTGTGTTGGTAGTGTCACTAAAGAAAACAGCCCGTAGCAAAAGTGAATAAGTCAGCCCGTAGCAATAAAGTAAAAATGGCCCGTAGCAAATACGACAAAAGTGAAAATGGCCCGTAGTAAATACGACGAAATGAATTTGGCCCGTAGCAGATGAAGATTACTGACCGTGGTGTTAGTAATAGATGAATAGTTCACAATATGCTAAAAAAAAATGCCACTGTTTGAGGAAAGGTCTGCAATCAATAATCCTTATATGGGCAGTTTCAATCAATCAATGATTGCATAATTGTTGCAATCTCTCACCACTTATTTAGATGTTATTTAGATGTAGGAGGAGAATAAGAGAAGCAGTGCAGAGCAAAGTGATAACTATGCAAGGTAAAAAGTAGCCCGCTAGTAAATGGGGGAAAATAGCCCATTGGCATTTTCAAAATGAAACAAGAAAGTGTAGTCACTTTAGGTGTGACACACACATGCTTTCTGGTATCCAACTTGAAGTGAAAATGGCCCGTAGCGAAAATGGTGCTGTAAATGTGCCCACTATTGCAACACCTGTATTGAAGTATTAGCCCCCGATGCGACTTGTGAGTTTGTGAGCACAACCCTTTATTTGGTATCCTTTACAATATTTTAGACTCTAATATGGCGGAGATTAGTACTAACAAACGACGCCGAAAGGAAGGCCTACACTTATCAGTTCTACCCGATAATGCAGTAGCACATGTAGCAACATATCTATCTAACGTATCTCGAGCCATTTTTGCAATAGCATCACCATCTGCGTCAAAATTAACAATTTTAAGTGATACAAAATTATGGGAAACTCTTGACTTTGGTGGTATTGATAAGAGTTTAGCTGGGAAGTTGACGGACGATAATATACGGGATGTATTGGCAAATACTGATGCGGTAAATAATATCAAATGTCTGAAACTAACAGGGTGTGTTAATATAAATGGCTCTGGATTGAGTCCGCTGAGTAATTCGGTTGTATTGAAACAACTCGATATTGGTATTGTTGGTCAAAACGAATCACCTGAATTGGATCCAGAACCTTTGATATCCGAAGAAGCAGTTGTGCCTATTCTTACAAGTATCATCAACGCTCACAACAATAAGATGACACATTTACAACTTCCACACAAGTGGAGAAGTACAGGTGAACATACACAACTCACCGACTTTTTAAGAAGATACAATGAAGTTTTGGCAAGTCGGGGGATTACATGTATAAAATGCAAAACGTTAGTCAGTGAAACTAGTGACTTTGATTGTCATGTCTATCGTGAACCCACATGGGCTTGGTATGGCCAGCAGAATAATATCTGTTACAAATGTCTAAGATCGTTTTGCAATGGGTGTCTATTAGGTTATTGCAGTATTTGCGAGAAAGACTTTTGCGCTGATTGTAGTTCAATTACTAGATGCAGTAAGTGTAGTTTTGGCTTTTGTAACGGGTGTGATAGCGATATGAAAACTTGTGTGGGATGTAACGTGGGCATTTATTGCGGGGGGTGTATACAATACACTAAATGTGCCTGTTCTTTTCAAATTGAAAAGGGGTACTGTGGCGGTTGTATTCCACATACATACATCTGTAAGCATGAGGACTGTGATGTTGTAGTTTGCCGAGTATGTGAGCAGGGACATACTCATCGACCAAACTGAGTCCGTAAACTCGATAAACTAAATTAGGATTGTTTGGAGGTTTCGATAAACTAAAAGGATGTTCGGAGGTAGCAAAAGACAGTGTATTTAGTTGTAGTATATAACTAGTCAGCTATTCTAAACTATGATATTCCTACTACTACTCTGACCATTAAGACTCTGCTTCTCGGCAAAGCTTGATGATGATCGTGGTGAACTTACACCTCCACCACCCCTCCGTTCGGCATCTCTTTTCATCAACTGTATTCCCTCATTCACCTTATCATCCAACTCATCTTCATCCCCGAGTAGTAATGCATCCTCATGTTCAATACCAAGGAATCGTAATATCTTGGGATAAAAGTCACATAGTGTGAATAGACATACCGCTAGGATAAGTAGAGGTGCATAGACCGAGAAGGATGTGCCGAAGAAGGGTATTGTTGACATGTCTGACATGATATTATTGAATGCACAGTGTGTCATGTCATATTTGAGCCTGTCATATAGATGATGTAGAGAAGATGTGTTAGATGATTGCACAATATCAAGCCAAGCAGTATACGAAAGCTCACAAGTCAGTACTCACATCAAAAGATAGTTATACCCAAGTGAAAACTGTAACCTAACCAAATATTGAGCATTAAACACCAATGCCACACCATTACTCTGTCTATTCCCCCTTAAACAATATGGACCCAATAAACTCATTTGAAATAAACAAGTATATACACATATCGACATGTATAATAATGGTATTAATGCAAATATTTGAAAGAGTAATTGTGTATTCAAATCCAATTTATCAATGGTATGGAGTATCCATGAGAATGGGCATAGATTGATTGGTATTGATATTGTTATTTCACTTAGTAAGATGAATACTGATAGTATTGCTGTGATTATTGATAGACATTTGTATGTGGGGTAGCGTAGATATCTTATCCATAGTCGTTGTGTTGAGTATCTTATTCTGTGGCAACATTTGGGTAACTTTGAGTATGTAGTTGATGTATCAAGTAAGGTAGTGTCGGATATTGTTTCACCATTATCATTCATTTCATCATTACTACCAATCTGTTGTATACTACTACTACTTCCATTCTCATTATCAATCAATAATGCCGAGAATAATCGTCCATGTTCAACTAACTGATCCCATCGCAACTGTGCCGACGTCACACGTTCCTGTGCCCTTTGTAATTGACTACTTAGTATAACGAGATATTTGATATCCATTGTATTAATCTCTCCACCATTGTTGTTCTCTCCATTGTCTTCATCATCGTCGTTATTGCTCATCCGTCGATTGTTATTACCTCTTGATCCAGGACGTCTAGTTCTCCGTTCGGAACATAAATCAATAGTCTCATTCTTCCTTCGTACCAACTCTTCTAAACATTCGTGAAATTCTGTAACCTCGTCTGTTTTACAGCATAGCATTCCTAATCGTGTAGCTCTCCTCCTTATACTTAACTGTTGTACACCATCTTCTTCATTATCAAATTCACCATTATCCAACCCAACTACATTCTCACAAACAACATCAATCTTACATTCCACATCTTCTAATTCCATTACACTTTCAAATAATTCTTCTTCGACATTACAACTTATTATACGTGTTCGTCGTAATTCTGTCGAGGGACAGGCAATTCTCCATAGTTTTTTAGGAATATTGATTAATCCATTACCCAATAGTAGGAAAACTAGTAACAATCCGTATGTGTTACTTAATGCCATTAAGACAGGCAATACTATTGTTATTAAATGGACAGATTTTAGATGGATCATCATACCAATTGTAAATATAAATCCCATTATCATCATGAAGAAGATTGATCTGATTGAATTGTATATACCAGCTTTTAATCGTTGGCGTATTGTGAAATGTCCTGATAAGAGAGTTTCACGAGTTATTGGTAAGATGAGCCATGCTAATAAGAATGTTGTCCAGTATGTTATTTGATATGGTAGATATGTTGGATTATTGTTTAAGCTTGTTGTTGATGAAGTAGTTGTGGTATCCGAATCAGCCCCCTCTTCACTATTTCTACCAACATCATCAACACCAGCTGCTGTGCTATTCATGGCGGCATTAGTTGAAGAGGCATAACTTAAATCAATCGGCAATAAAGCAACTGTAGCAAACCCTAATCCAAAGGCAATTATTGATAATAATATAACAAAACAGGATGTTTGTTTCTTTGCATGATGGATTGTGAACCATGTTGATATTGTTAGAAGTAGGATTGCAAGGGGGAGTAGTGTTGAGCCTACCATTGTTTGTTTATTTATTTTGTACTGTAGAGGGCAGTTGTACTATATGTTGTTGTTCTGTTACTTATATAATTTGTTGTTGTTCTAAGGTGAGATCAAGAGTGGACCATTGAGTAAATTTTGTTGTTTGACTGGTATCCTTATATCTCTTCTTCTTGTGGGGCGATATTATGTCTGCTGTCGTCGCTGTTGCAATTGCGGAGGTACACCTTGTGTTATTGATCAATTCGCGGCGGCACAAGCTGACGTTCGTTTCGATGCCGGCTCTGATTAGACAAAAACGAGGGATAATGTTTCCCTGGTAGTCTAAGGTGAACCTCTACCTAAAGTATCCCTATGTATAATTATCCCTCGATGCACAAGGCGTAAGGCGAGAGCCGACAGCCGAGAGGTCAGTGGATATGCAGTATGTTGGTGATATGTTTTATCGTCCATACTATATGAAATAAGGCAATAAGATGGCAAACGATACACCATCAACATCATCTGCATTATGGCAAGACGTATGTCTAGCCTCGGCATGGTTTCATCGAGCACAGACTTTATACACTGCTTCTCAAACTTCCACTGCAATAACATCCAACGCCACACCAACAACTAATCATACCAAAGCAAGTAGTTCAAGTAGTACAACAAACAATAGTATATCAAATAATAATGATATGATAATAACATCGGCCGAAAGATCATTGGCATTATATCAATCATGTTACAAATCACTCAAAAAGATAAGACAACATAATAAGCATTCACAATCTCATACTTTACATGGTGCATCTCTGAAGAATGCAGAACCACCTGATAGTACTGATAATGAATATACAATTAATTTAGAATTGAGAATGGCACAGACGCTGCGTTTTCTAGCCTTATTACATTCCTCTACTACTTCATCTACTTCTTCTAATGATACTGCTAATGAGAATGGTGTTCAAATATCAGAAGAGCAGCAGTCAAAAGAGTTAGAAGATAAGGAAGGAAGTGAACAAAGTAAACAAGATAGTTTGGATATAGCAATTAAATATCATGATATGGCTGTTTCATTATTAGTTGGTGTGTTTGATGAGGAGGAAGATAATGATGATGCAAATGGTATAAAAGCAACTAAAGAAATGGAAGGATATAGTATAAGTGCATCAGCTGAAGAGAGTTTATCCCAAAGTCAAGATGAAGATGAAATCAATGGAGACGGAAGGGCCATACTAACAATATCTATACCAAACAACGATAAGTTGAACAAACATACATTACAAAATGTACAACCAAACACTCCTTCATCACACCAAACCACTTCCATAAACACTCCTTCTTCACATCAAGTTACAACAAACTCAACAACCAAAGTGACATTTCAATCACCAACCGAAATACAAAAAGTACGTACAATATCTACCTCCCTAAATGAATTAGCAAAGTTACATATCTTAAATGGTAATGATCGTTCAGCTATGGATTCATATAGAGAAGCTTTAGAGATATTAAGTGCTGCTACCGAGAATGAAGGTGTGGATGAGGATTTAGATGGGGAGCCACTAGAGGATGGAGATTTAGATGGGGAATCATTAGAGGATGGAGAACTACGTATAGATTGTGACGAGGAAGAAGATAGAATAGCAGTAGATGCTTCGGGAGAGTATGGACATGGAGAAACCGACACATTAATATACTCGGAAGAAGGCAGTAGAGGTGTAGATGCGCCTCCATCTGTAGCATCGCCTCGTCAACGATTGAAAGATGCTATACCCTCTTCTTCAGCTGCCAACAAATCATCGCCATCAAGTACAATGTCACCTATACAAGTTGACTTGGCCAATACATTAATGAACGTTGGCAACTTTCACTTACGTCGAGATGAATTGGAAGCCGCCTTAAATGCATATTCGACAGTTTGGGCTCTCTACAGTGGCAATTCATTCGAGAATGGTCACGAAACTCCTCCTTTAACTCCTGCCACACCCTCCGAAGCTGGAAGTGCAAGTATAGCACATACGACAGCATCCCTACCGGCATATTTGACTACTCCCTCAAATGGATTGACAACACCACAACAGTCACAAACACCCAAGTCTTTATCATCATTTACCTCCCCTACAAATTCGAATAGCAGTCAATCTTCATCATATTCATTGGGGGCACTAATAGCATTAAACAATCTAGGTATAGTACATGAACGTCGATCGGAATTACAAGACGCATTATCATGCTTTGAGTATGTTTATCAAGCACGAAGTATAATGTTGGGAAATGAACATGATACTTCACTTGATGTATTAATTAATATTGGTAATATCTATCAACGTCTTTCGGATTGGACTAAGGCATGTAGTGCCTATGAAGAAGTTGTTACTGTGTACAGAAGCAAGTTGACTCGGTGGGATAGAGCTGATGAGATGAAAGATATGAATGTTGGTTTAAAGTTACATCGTTCATTAGCCGGGGCATTACGGAATTGGGGTATTTGCTATTGGAAGAGATCTATGTTACCTGATGCTATTGAAAAGTTAAATGAGGCTGTGGATATGGAGGAAAAGATTGTTGCCTTGCTATCATCACCCTCCTCATCTTTTAGAGGTGATGTTGCAACCTTGATACGCCAAGCAAAGGAGTCCATGGCACAACTATTAGGTCTCTTGGGTTGCATATACATTGAATTCAAGAATGATGAAGACAAGCTCTATGAAGAATCGGAAGATGCCTTCCGAAATGCTATACAGCTATATCAAGAATTGGGATATGATGCGTCACATCCGAGCATTGCATGGGCAGAACAGAACTTGCTACTTGTTGAACAAGCTCAGATACCACCTCCGCCTCCACTCCCTTGACCTTGGTTAGATGATGACGGGTCCTTTTTACCAGGAGATGGAGGGTCTGGAGAAGGTGAAGCAGGGAGTGGAGGCGGAGGTGGTATCTGAGCTTGTTCAACAAGTAGCAAGTTCTGTTCTGCCCATGCAATGCTCGGATGT
>Ga0214480_100480_pt1 | contig 20199 bp, 12 predicted proteins | sample M1_20Mar14CPVII9_3_FD_165042 | JGI IMG/M metagenome (GOLD analysis project Ga0214480, IMG submission 165042) | Marine eukaryotic communities from Monterey Bay, California, United States - M1_20Mar14CPVII9sort6BwellE17 | ecosystem: Environmental > Aquatic > Marine > Unclassified | place: USA... | reverse complement strand
ACAAGCTTTATTGTACATATTATCATTGATAGGTTGCAGTACCGATGTATATGCCTTCACTTCTTCTAGATCGTCATACATACAACCATTAATACAGAAGAATAATAGATTGCAATTGTGTATTTGATAGGGATGATATGGATAATGGATTGGATTCAAGGTAGGATAGTATTGTTTCAAGTTTGTTAGTTTCTAATACATTGTTGAGTTCATTGGAATCGATTGAAGCACCAAGCTTTGTATTGAGTATGGTGTGTTTTGCAAATCTATTATTCTTCTGTATTAATGGTTGTATGTATGACGATCTAGAAGAAGTGAAGGCATATACATCGGTACTGCAACCTATCAATGATAATATGTACAATAAAGCTTGTCTTTTATATATGGTCATGTTGGGTGTTTGTATCCTCAATGTTATGTGTTTATTTATTTTGTGAGTGAAGTATGTATTATATCAGTGAACAAGCGACGATATACGATATACTAATGAATCAGATGAGACGTGTATATGCTGAGTACTAATATCTAATAACGCTGAGTATATATCTACTACCGTGCAGTAGCTAAGTCCACTCAACAATGATGTGTCATTTTTTCCCTCTGAGTTCTTTTAGGATACCGTTGGGGTAATGATCGATAATGAATGTGTCTACATCAACCAAGGACATCAACTAATACCTCATGATATCATAATGCCCTGTTTGTATAGAATGTATCTCTCAACCTTTTCTAGTAGTGATGGTTGCTACAGAAAGTTTGAGGATAAGTACCTTACCAACTACCATTATCCCATCCCGAGTCTTCCTCCTCAGCCTGCTGCTGTCTTTTCCTAATCTTCTCTACCTTTCGTTCTTCTCGTTTCAAATCTTCACAGAAGGCTTCTTCATCGGTATGTCGTGCCTCCACATCTCGATGACGAGTGCCAACACTAACAAGTTGCTTGATAATACCATTGTTCTTAATCGGCTTGTTGTTGTTATCAGCACCTGCCTCCTCTCCGGCAGTATCAAAACAACGTCCGTCATTCCTTCTTAACCTAGCTCTCAAAATTACAGCCAAGTGCTCTACCAATACGACCGATCTGTGTCGTCCATACTCACTACCAATTGATACTGTCATCGTCAAAGGCGAGATTGGACCATGCCCCCCTTCGTCTATCGCCTCAACAAGTATCTTGATAACCTCATCAGCTATTTGGTTGGCTCGTAGTCGCATCGGACTTTGACTATTAATAGTAGTTTGCTGCTCATGTTCATCATTATCTTCTGTGTATCCATCGTTGGTGGTATGATGTTGCTGCTGTTTGGGATTGAGTAAAGCTTTCTTCACATAAGATGAAAGACCATTGAACTTGCCATAATTACCTGGACATCGGTCTAAATCACGTATATCAATTGATGGCAATGGGTTGGCAAATGAAAATCCTCCCTTCTTGGAAGGACCACCATACTTATATCCAAATGATACCAACTCTAAATTGATTGATGCCTTGTTGAAATGTGCTAGCATACCAGTATTTTCATTCTTGCTGTCACTTCTATTGTTGTTGGGAGATGATGATTGGTTGTGATGTTGATCCTTCTTCCATTCCACATCTTGCTCACCATACTCGGCCATTAATTCTGCCAATGGTAGTTTACATCGTGATTGAAAGTCATCATTATTCTTTTCATTCTTTGTTGGCTGCTGCTGCTGATCTTTCTTCCAATTTACATCTTGCTCGCCATACTCGGCCATGAGATCTGATATATTCATTTTACATCGTGATTGAAAGTCTTGATTCGTCATGTTGCTACTGTCCACTTTGAACACATCACTTTCATTATGATTTGCATCCTCCTTCTCTTCCTCTTCGTTTAAACCAAAGGCATCCATTGATGATAACAAAGTCATGGCGGCAGTACATGCCAAAGCGGATGTAATCTTATCATTACTTTCTTGTATCTCTGATGATATTGTTGTTTCAATTTGTTTACTGATTGTTTCTTCTCTATTCATAGACATACCATCTATTTGTGTGTTGTCAACTGTTTGAGCAGATGGTGTTGGTTTTGATTGTCTCTTCTTTCCACCACTACTATTCGATTTAAAGCTATCACTGCCAGCCCACTGACTACTGCCAAATCCACCACCAACACTGCTACCAAAGTTGGTCTTTTCTTTACAAACTCTTAATACCCGTCCATCAAACTGCACTCCATTCAACATTTGTATAGAATAGTCTGTATCGACAAACTCTACTAATGCATATGTATTTGATTTGTTATTATTGTTCTTAGATTGGGGTATTGTAATACCATTTATATTATCATGTACTGATAAACAGTGTGGAATGAATAAATCATTGTATAGATTGTCTGCTAATGATTGACGTGGACGTAGATTACCTATATAGGCTCTTCTTCTTCTTTTGCTATTATTATCTCTTGGCATATTATCTTTCTTGTGTATTATTTGCAGTAGTAAAGTATATGTATGATATCGTTTTTCTACTACTTCTTCTATCTCTATGAGTACTCAATATAAGTACAGACAACCTATTATATACTGCTATCCAGCTACCAAACACGAAGATACATGGTAGAAGCAAAGCAAATTATTGATTGGAAATGAATGATGAGAGAGGTAAGAGAGGAGGTGCTAATTCGTTTAGTCGCTAAAATCCTCGAATCGCACCTTATATTTTTTCACCTTGACTTCGATCAATTTATTACTGGCTAATCATCAATCATCTATTCTAGAACTAATACAATGGCTACTCTAATATTGAGATCAAATTGTGGAGCTCCCTTTAATGGTGGCGTCGGTGGTACTTTCCTCCGCAATCATCATCATCGTTCATCTGACGACAACCAAGATTCAGATTATGCCATCATCAACCTTCCTCTTCAATGTGATGTAACATTAGTACCTCGAATTACCATTCCCAATAACAATAATAATGTATCATCATCTACAGTTCATAAACTTCATACACTAAAAGTTCCCAATCAAGTACTAAATCCATGTGGAATAAATAATATCATTTCAATCGATAATCAAGAATTATTCAACACGAATGAAGAAGGAGAGGATAATGATAATGATGGCAGTGCTAATTATCTACTAAGTCTTACCCATTGTGTAGTAAATATTGATATGGAAAATAATAGTAGTAATATTACTTCATTACCCATCACATCCAATCCATCGACATTTCAATTTACATTTTATAAAGAAAAGAATGACAAAGAATCATTATGGGGAGAAAATAATAATGATGATACAGTATTCTACACAAATGGAAAGGTGCATCGCGTAGGTGAAATTCATACCTCATATGATTATACCACTGCTATTGAATATTATCAAGAGAATGTACATAATAAGAAGAATCAACAACAAAAGAATGATGAGGTTTGTAATAAGTTGCATAATAATAATTCTACAACTATTCACAATACCAAAAGGAGTAATCCTGAGGTAACATCAATCATGACATCACTTGAGGAGGAATCAAGATTTATTAAACAAACATTGACAGTATTAGGTTGTTTCGGTGTTGTATTTACAGTTGCGTTAGTATTGACATTATCAAAAATGTCATCAACAACAAAGAAGAAAGTTAGACGTAGAAGAGTTATTGTGAATGATTCATGGAGGTATTCAGTTCCTCGGGAAGTCGTGGATACTACTGGAAAGGATGATTCAGTAAAGACTGATGAGGGACATGCTACTCCTTTAGTGGATAATGTTTCTCCTCTATCAACGGTTATGAATGCTGATGAGCAACCTACTGATTTGGCTGCTGTGACAACTTCGAATGAAGAGTCCAAGGCAAATCATGAGACTTTGCACTTGGTATCACCATTTACTCCACTTCAATCAGCAGGAGCAGCAGCTAAAGATGCAAAGAAGCAGCAAGACAATGGTACACGTGCCGATTTGAACAAGTCACCAAGACATTGGTATGAAGACTTTCTCTCTCCACCTACCAACAACTTGGACAACAAACCGAATGATACCAAGTTCTCATTTACTGCAAAGAATGAAGTATCACGCTCACTCTTTTCTCCACTCAAGGCAAGTGCTGCTGCCAATGATATGCCCTCGAAGAAAGGAGAAGAAGTTATTGCCGTTGTGGAAGAGTTGCCTAATGATACCAAGAAGCAGTTGCATCATCTGCCAAGAAAGGAGCTAGATTTTAATACACCCATTGAACGGTCCGATTTCTCACCTCCCCCGAGCAGTGTGAATATGCTGTCATTACCGATAGAATCTGAAATTACGTTTGATTCGAGTAGTGATATGTCGGAGTCAAGTGTACAGGCAGTGCCTGAGGAGGGAACAACCGAAGAGACTCCCGTTGGTAATGATAATACAACACTTAGTCTAAATCATGTATTGAAGGAAGAAGAAGGAAACTTGGTCGTCGAAAAAGATACCCCGTTTGAATTGGAGGAAAGCAAGATCGTATCTGACATTGGTTGTCAGCCTGGCAACCTAACTCTCTCCCAAATCAATGTGGACGAGTCGTCAATTGTAAAGAGTGAATGGTCAATGTCCCAAGAGCTATCCAATGTTGAAGAGATTTCAAGTAATGACTCAACTGTCTACGAGTATGCACCGATGGTTGGAGATGATGAAGCTGAAAAAGATGATAAAGTTGGTGAGTTAGACTCAGTGGACAAGCAGTCATCTGTTTCTGAAGTGGTTGAGAAGGACAATGAGGATGATGCTCAAGACGATGCCGTGGAGAATAGTAGTATTGCAAAGATTGCATCAAGTAGCAAGAGCCCAACTTCTGAAGTAGACGATTCGTCTAAGGTCAAAGCTCTTCTTGCCAAGTTTGACACCACACCAACGCCAGCCACAAAAACACCCAAAAGGCTGACACCTGTTCCTTCATCAAGGGCAGCAACATCACCTGATACTATGGGAGGGTCTAGTGACGAGATGTTTTCTGATTATTGGTAGGTGAATGAGCGAGTTAGAAGAGGTTTGTTTTATATGAGTACTTAGGGATGTTTGATATGGAGATTCGTCTTATAGATTGAATTTATAAAATGAATTCTCGTTACATGTAATCTTTATATTGATGTAAAAGTAATGAATCTAGTGATCGTTGCCATTCAGTAGTTCTTCTGCTGCTGCTCGAATCTCTTTGACTCGTTTGATTAATTGATCCTTTGATGATTGAGTAGTCTCGATATGGTCAAGAATATCCTCAGCACTCTTGCCACAGATAGTAAGAGCAACGGCTGCAGTGTAAACTGCAACTTTACTCATCGCCTCAGTCGACACTTTATCATCAAGACTGCCCTTGTTATTATTCAAGTATAGAGCATCCTTGTCTGACCTATCCAAAAGTAGGAACACCTCTGTCATGATCTTCTTCCCGTGTCTTGGCATAATTGGATATGCACCGTTCATTAGAGATACAAGATTAGCAAGAGCTGACACTTGAGCTGATCGCACTTCAAGACTTATGCCACTCCAACTTATCAATGGTAGTATTGTGGCAAGCCCGACACGTGCAATCTCGATGGATCTTGCATTTGGGAATTGAGCAAGTTGTGCAAGGAGAGGATTGATCCCTGCTACCAAAGCTCCAGAGATACGTTCATCATTACCCTCACGACCTCCTACATGAACTTGCTTTCCAATGGCAACAAGAATGGTAGCTGCAGCTTTACGAACCATTTCGTGGACTTGTGTATGTGGTGTAGAAGCGTCTGGTTTGTTTGAGTATACTCCGCAGTAGTTCATCCATTTTGATTGAGCCAGACATATCATTGTGAGTAGAGTTGGTGCTTCTCTACCACACATTTGAATTGAATCAACTAAAGATGATGTCACTATGGGGCTAAACTGGTCAACAAACGATGGAATGTGTTCTAGCTTTGAGGCTGATTCAATCGCTGATATCAACAAAAGAGCTCCGGTAGCTTGATGAATGGTTTGGATATCGTCTAGAAGAGACAATGCAATTGGAAGGGTATCAGATAATACCTTGGTTGTCATGCTAAAGTCATCACATGACTGTGGTTTGATTGCACATAGAATGATTGCAGCCGCTGATAGCCGCATTGGAATCTCAACGTGTGGTTTCTCGTCAGATGACAGCGACTCCTTCTTAACATTACTCGACCCAATTCGTTGAATCATTGGCATGAAAACACCACTTGCTGGTTTGTGGTGTTGACTTATTGAATTGTCATCTGAACTAGAGTCGGATGAAAGTGATAGTCGTCCGAAGAAGTGTGCACGGATGGTAGATGAAAGCAAATCAACGCCGATGTTTTGGCCAATGTTGCAAAGTATGAGTCGAAGAGATGTTGAGCAGGATTTGTCTACTTTTTTCACCATTGAAGATGATGTACCAACCAGTGAGTATGTTTGGACTGTTTGAAGTAAAGACATGGCCACTCTGGCACCAATGCCTGACACATCATCAGTCTTCAAAAAGAAAAGATTTTGTTAGAAGATCCAGAAGAAAGTGTACTGCGCATGTAAACACAAGAAGACTGCTTACCCATGGCGCATCAAATTGCGCAGCTTTTACTGACCAATCGACCACTGATCTTGTCATGAAGTTGCTTGACATAATAGATGAGGGTAGATTATTCGAAGATTCCTTTTCTTTTGAGACTGGAGAAGGCACACACTCTTGAAGAGTGTATGCAAGTGACAGTTCGGGTGGTATAGAAGTACCATCATCTTCCTTATTTGATACCCATTCTAGTGATGATCCGATACCAAACACACCACTATTTACTTTGCCATCCCCAACAAATGGTACAGCTGCGATTGTTGCAATAGCATATGCCTCTTTTATATCTTTGGATAATGAACTGCTACTATTATTGTGCTGATATGAATCAAGTAGAACTATAGAATGTTGGATTATCCGTAGCAAGCAAGGAAATAGTATGTTCTGGACCTTCCACAGTGATGTATTGTTTGTTGGTAACTTTGTAGACAAATGAAATATATCCTCTGCAATTATATGTACCAGTCTGCAAATGTTACTACCTTCAGCGGAGGCTTTGGGCATACCTTCATCATCAGCTCCTAATTCCACTATCATAGCATTAGTACTACTAACAGTATTACTACTGGAAGTAACTCCAACCATATTGCTGCTCTGGTTATTCATTTCATCTTCTACTGACAACTTTGTATATGCAGCATCTCTCAAATGAGCAAGTAGCAATTCATATTGTTTCACTACTTCGATAACAGCATTTAATGGAGCTTTATTATCAACTACTTCCTTGATTATACCCGACGACGTTTTGTTATCTTCTAAAGGTTTATGTCTTTGTATTACAAGTGGATGTATTGTAGATTCATAGCAGCATATCAACTCTCGAGCTACATCCAATGAAGATTGTGTTTTATGATCACATGATGTGTTCATACTATTATTATCAGCAAGTTTTTTATACCAAAACTCACATACGGGTGCTAGATTTGGCATTGGTTTATCAACAAGTGAAGTAGCAAAGTATGGTTTATCATTGTTGCATACATACTCGGCATCGTTTGAAGAGATATCATCGGTGATATTATCATCTGTTGTAGAAAAGTGAACAGGATCTGAATAATGTTTGATTAATGATGAAACTGCTTCGAAAGCAACTGATCTGAGATTATTTGTGGACATACTATTTATTAATGCTACTGTTCAGGGGCAATAGAGAAGAAGAAGGCACTCAATGGTCAGTATGTAGGTATATTAGATGTTGGGCGGCATTGCAACATCTTTTGTCTTAACTTTTTGAGATAATGAGGAAAAGGTATCCCATCAAGTCTACTCAGATATACAATGTGTATATTCAATGATTGTTCGTTGTACTTCATACCTCAATGATAACAACATACAGAATGTACTAGAATAAGAGACGAGGATAATGCTTTCAATTGGCGGATCAGTGACGGCCGACGGCATTTTGTGTTCAATCGCCATTCATTCATGTGCATTGTCATTACCATCTTGCTGACTCTTGACACAATGGTGGCTCATTAATAAACCACTGTGGCCTCTCATAACATCTATCCTATCTAACCCCATTCTCTTAGTTATTGGTTTTTTCATTTGCATTATTGTTTCAGCCGATACATATAAAGATACACATTAATATTCGTGTGGTATCCTTATCAATAGAAAGTACAAGTAACATAACAGATTAGATATGCATAATTACATGTTCCTCTTATTGATTATCATTGGTTGCCTGCATACAACAACAATTGCATTTAATCTTCCTCAAATTACAAACATATTCAAACCACCAACATTTGAAGGTAGTAATAAAGTTGGTAGTTTAGCAAATGAGGAACAACAATTACTAGAAGCAATTAGCAACACGGGAAACGGTAAGGATGCTGATATTGAAACTCAAGTTAAAGTATTAAAACTTGTACGGAGTTTAGAAACAAAAGCTACCCCAAGTCAAACATTACTTTCCAATCCACAAGAGTCTAAACAATTAGATGGTGAATGGTATCTCCAGTACACCGCACCAAGTCAAATAGATGCTGATCTTACTGATAATAAATGGCAAGCACTAGATGCAGGGGAAGGAAAGGATATTGAAAGTCGACAGTTCGGGAGAGCTGGTTCAGTAAGTGGAGGTGGAGTACCAGTAGATGCATCGAGTAGCAATGCTTTGCAAGTATTTGATATTGCACAATCACGAGTAATGAATGAAATCAAGACAGGATTTGGTTTAATTACTGTTGGAGGTACATTTCGACAAAGTACATCGGTACCCACACGTGCAGTTGTTTCATTTGATACTGCCAAATTGGCTTTGGATATAGGTCCTACAATTGATATCGGTTTCCTCTTTGATATAAGGGCTGCATTGAAGAATGGGGATAAAGAATCCGGTTGGCTAGAAACAACGTATTTATCAAATGAAATGAGAATAGGAAGGGGAAATAAAGGAAGTTTGTTTATACTGACCAGAGATAGAGACGCTAACTAGATGGTAAATATGATGAGAGGACGAATACTTAAGACAAAACTATATTGTGTTCTATATGTGTTTATGATCTATTATTACTTCACCAATGTACCTAATCAGCTTCGGATGCTCTCCGGCTCCAAGCACTTGGTAGCTCATTAATATTCTTCTTATCCGAAGGATAACCAGTGATCGACTTAAACTGTTCCTCTGTTGTGACTTTAGCTAGGATATTCATCATGGACTGGTTAATACATCCGTCTTTACAGCACTGTTGAAAGATACCAGTAATTGCCTGTGTTCTTTCTAACGGATCTTCCATTAGATTTTTCAATGCATGGATCATGGAAGTATATGTAATACTGTTTGGCCTTAGTCCAGTGGCCGGTAAAGAGTTGAAAGTCGACGCAGCAATTTGAAGAGCTAAAGCTTTCTCTTCTTTGTTTTCAGTAGGAGTGGCACAAGCCTTTAATCTACATTCGTAATATATACAAAACACTGGAGGTTGAGCAACTCGAAGATCATACACATATACATACATATTTCATAGGGTTACTCACAGTATATTGAAAGAGACTAAACCGATCTCAACTTCCATCGCCTCCATTGACTCAAACAAGGCAAGAATTTGGGCTGGTGATTCTGGATCTTCGCTTTTCAATATGCATGAGGCGGTAGAATTGAATGTAAGTGGTGATGGTTTGCAGTTGTTGTCTCCACTTTGATAGCGTTTTATAGATTCATTGAGTAAAGCCTTGGCCCGTGTCACCCGATCATCACTACTGCTGTTGCCCCACTATAGTCGGTATAAAAGTAGGTGAGTGACAGAGACGGTCGTATAAAAGTTCAATTGGTACATAAACTACTTACGGCTTCAATGCATAAAGCATAAGATATTCTATCTGGAGAGCAGCGACGAAATCCAGAGTTCTCCAAACTAATCATTCTGCGCAATAAAGCCTCGGCCTCATCCCCAAGTCCTTCACTCTTATACCCTGATATTATAGTATTGAACATGATGTTATTCTTCCTCTCATCATCAATATCATTCAAGATGCGCTCTGCTTCTATAGTCATGCCATTTTTAGAACACGCATCCATGGCAACTGAAAGAGCTTTGATGTCTGGTTTTGCTCTAATGTTACCATCTCTGTATTGATCGTTCATTTCTTCGAGGATCTTTACAGCTTTCTCACCACCATTGGGATGATTAACGAATGCTTTCATCACATTTGTGTATGTGATAACATCAGGCCGTAGGAATCTATTCTTTGTTTGGTGATAGTTGTTGAGTAAACGCTCAAGAACTTGTTCAGCTCGCTCTTCCGTGTCACTCCCTGATCTTCGTGACCATGCATCTATTACCAAATTATATACAATGTTACTGAGATTATACTTTGGGTTGGAGGATATACTGTTGTTTAGAAACAAGTCTTCTGCTCGACCCAAGATAAATTCTGCCTTTTCGGCAGTTTCGTACTTGTTGTCAGCATTAGACCAGGCATTTATCACTGTGCCAAATACAAATGGATTTGGTCTGATTTCGTTGTAACCATGGGTTTCATACAGAGAAATGAGCCGCTCGAGTAAACGTTCACAACGTTCGGCGCCATCTCGACCCTTGCCGCACTTTGCCCAAGCATCCATCACAGTTGTAAAGTGGAATGAAGTCGGACGGATGATTCGCTCACTATTAATGGGTGCATAAGCCTCGGGTATGTCACTGCTTCTTTCTGACAGCTTACTCCGTCGTTCACGTTCACTCAAACCAATAATCCAATCTAATATCCGCTCGGCATTTGATGCTCCCCATCCCACATTCTTATTATCTACATTCGTTGAGATGTTCCGAGCTCTCCAATTTCGGGTTTTATTAGTATAATCTAGCCGTTGATCTTCTTTTAATAATCGATCAGATTGTGCATACATGGCAATAACTGTTCCAAATGTCACGTTTGATGGACGTAATAACTCATTGTTAAATCTAGACTGTTCATATTTGGTAACTAACCGAATCAACAACTCCTCGGCACGGACAGGATCTTTCATATCACGTTCAGAAGGTTTACTTGATGTAAAACGCTTTTGAAAGGCATTCATTGTTATAGAGTATGAGAATACATCGACGTCTACCTCGTTTGATTCTTCCATTTCATATAAAAGTGATTCGGCGGCATTAACATCGCCCTTGTTTGCGTATAAGTGTAACATATTATTGTAGGAATACTTATCAGGTCTAACAAATGCACCATCTTCGGGAGATTTGTTCAACATTCTATCCATGAGTTTCCTTGCATGCATTTCAGCATTAGGGTCTATTGATCGTGACCAACAGGTTAATACATGATTATATAGTTGTATTTTCGGCGTAATATCTTGTATATCAAATGAAACTTTAGCAACATCATACAATCGTCCTCTCTTGACACACATATCCTCCAATAGTTCTAATGTTGAATTAGCATTATTTCCTGCCTGTATTGCTATGTGTGGATCACATCTTGACCAACCAAGTGCAACAGTTTGACATAGTATACTCGTGTTTAGATAATCCTTCTGTTTTTGACCCCATCGAGTGTTATTGTTGTTATTCATCGTTTTAGAATCTACAGATTTTGAAGATAGATTATGTTTGTCGTAGAGAGTATCAATCTCAGTCTTCTTGCTTTGCAGTACCTTATGCAATAGATCATTTGCCAATGATACCAACTTTACCAACTTTTGCATTTCATCTCTATCATTATCTGATTGATGCTTATTGAGATTTCGATTGTTGTTGCCATTGTTATTTTGTTGATGGTGGTTAGTCTTTTTACTCCATGCTTTAGACATTAGCATTATAAGTTCGACGGTTGTACGATTCCATGGTGCTAGCAGTGTAGATATATCCTGAGCATTTTGAGTTGATGTTGTGTTATTGATGAGGAAATTTTGTTTATGCTCTCTTGCACGTCTCTCTAAGTTTTGTATATAATGTGTAGATAAATCACTACCATTATCTTGTTCTCCTCGAGTATTATGATAACGATCTCTATAAGTACGTTCTCTAGCAACAGCGAGAGTGTTTGCAGTCAAATGAAATGATCGATATGATATACTGACATGTATCTTAGCTCTGTCATTGCAGTGATCAGTGACACATGATATGCACAAATTCGGCGGCCTTCTATCACAGCCTACTACTGTTGCAGTCGCCCTTTGTCGAGCACGCTGAATGTATGGTGATGATAGGAAACGCTTCATGATAGCGTCTATTGTTGGGGATAAGTATCTAGTTGGTTGGTAGAAGCAAGTTATAACACTAGAGTTCGTTTGATCGCGTATGATATCTTATTACTCACATAAGCAAATCCAACAATTATTTGCTTGCTAAGATGGTGAAGAGCAAGCTAGACAGAGCCATCAATCTAGTACACCGAGCACACTTAATTTGTATGTTTATATCCCTTGTTAGCAGTAGAAATCTCATAGCATCGTCGTATCGTTTTGGTAGTAGAAATTTTGCTTTTGTGGATACCATCAAACATCAATCTAGAAGAACATTTACTGCAACAAGTAGTCAACGTTTCATACCTCTACACAACAATAAAAGAATGCCACCACACCCCAATAATAGTATCAATATTATGTCATCTGTATCAATGTCAGCAGTTGAAGAAACTCAGTCAATATCATCCAAGATACCGCCGCTAACAACCAGAGCTAAACTAGTATCAGCAAAATCATCATCTCTTGAACAATGTGGAGAAAGAATACGATCAGGTAATTTGGTATCATTCCCAACCGAAACAGTATATGGATTAGGATGTCACGCTTTAGACCCAATAGCTGTACAAAAGGTATTTGATGCGAAGGAACGTCCATTAAGTGATCCGTTAATTGTACATGTTACAAAAAGTAAAGATGCTTTGGAATTATGGGAAGCATCTTCTTCTTTATCTGGTGGTGATATTAGTAGTACAAATAATCAACAGATTGAAAAACAGGCATTAACAACACTAACAACATCATTCTTCCCCGGTCCTCTAACAATTGTTGCAAAAGCACACCCAACAATTCCACAAATATTAATGGCTAATACAGGATATGTAGCATGTCGATCACCATCACATCCAATAGCACGAGAATTAATTAATGCCGCAAAGGTACCGATTGCTGCTCCGTCGGCTAATAAGTTTGGACATGTAAGTCCTACATTGGCTCAGCATGTATATGATGATTTGAAGTATGAAGATGTTTGGATTGTTGACCCTACCTTGGGAATAGTTGGAACTGACGATGATGTGTCGCCACCGCCACAAGATAAGGACAATGCAAGTGGTACTGCAGTATGTCAAGTTGGAGTAGAGAGTACAGTTGCAAAGATAGAAATGAATCACAACGGCGACAACAATAATGATGACGGCAGCAGTTCACAGATATTAGGAAGCATTACAGTACTACGACATGGTGCCATATCCTCGCAAGCAATACGTGATGCATTACAAAAGGATGACTTATTACAATACTTTGACGTGTCAGATTCTGTCAAGTTTACTTCAGAGAAGACTTATAATGTCGCCCCAGGTCAAACTGTCAAGCATTACTCACCAAATGTCCCATGTTTCATGCTAGGTGTGTCAAGACAAGCAGGCATAAGTGAATCTAGAAGAATAAATGATGAAGAGCTTCCAATACTTTCACAATCTGTCATTATTGACTACGGCAAACGGCTTGAGCAATATAAGAAGCATGCATTGGCATATCGTGATCTTAGTTCTAATGGGAATCCAACAATTGCAGCATCTAATATCTTTGAAACACTTCGTTGGTCTGAAACTATAGAGGGAGCTAAACGAGTGTATGTTCCAGAGATTGTATTGGAGGATGATAATACTATAGAAGATGGAAGAGCATTAGTATTGGCAGTTAAGGATAAGCTTACAAGGGCGGCAAGTGCGGTTGTAGTGAATGAATTCAAGTAGACGATATTGTATAGCTTTCTCTATGATCTATATCTAGCTGCTTAGTATACACTAGTGTCTGTATTTAAGATTCCTCGGCAACCTCTTTGCCCAACGCTATATTCTTCCGGTACAACTTGACAAACTCTGAGAAAGTCACATATATCTCCTCTGCTTCAGCGAAGCATGAATCATTTAGTTCCTCACATCCCATCAAATCACACACCTGCTTGTCAGAGACGAAAAAGTCTGAAGTCCGAAGGAGTTCGTTGACCAATTCAGCTAGCTGGGCTTTGCCGTCTTCATTCAGTGTTAGAGATGTTGAGAATAGCTTGAATAATTTGCGAGTTTCTTCTCTATCTGAATCTGAATCTATATCCTTTTCATCCGATCTCGATTGATCCTTATCCTTTTCAACAGGCGGAGCAAGCATGGCGATACTTCCAAAAGCGCTTGCTACGCCTGAATCCATATCCACGACACCTCCATAACGTGTATTGCGACGTACACCCAATAGCTGTCCCATACCCGACGCGACAGTCCCAGTTGCAACAATCACCTCGGTAGCACCCGCGGAGATTAACTTCTTTGCTCTATTTTGTTCTTCGGAGCGGACAAAGATTGGACAGTCTGGAAATGCCTCTCTCAATTGTTCTGTGGCTCTAAGGCATCTATCCGGCTCACTATATGTAATTGCAATTGCAGTTGGTTCTTGTACTCCAGCCGCTCGAATTAGTGAGCCTGATGTTCCGTCACCATAGACGACTCTAGCTCCGTCCGTTACCTATCATACAACAAAGAGGATTGGTGTAAGAGACAAACGAGCATGATATGTATCAACAACTATATGTCAAGGCGGAAAAGTACTTACACTTGCCGAGATTTGTTCAGTCTTCCTTGCAAAGGCCACATACGGTATACCGGCGATGTTTGCCTTGTCTAACAGTCCACATAATTGTTGACCAACTTCATTATATCCACAGACGACTACTGCTCTTCTTAGTGACTCTTCGCTCATGGCCGAACGACGTTTTGCCAGCCATAGTTGTGCAAATTCTTCATATTGAAGAACACCATCATTATTATCATCAAAACGACGAATGATGGATTGAACCTGCTCTAATGATAGAAACTTTCCACCTAAATCTCGTTCCCCAACAAGTGTGAATATATTCTGAAGTTCCTCTGCTGTTATTTCCCCATTGCCATCCTTATCGAATCGTTCAAATGCCTCCTGTATTCTCTTTTCATCTGTAACGCTCACATCATATTCAATACTATCGGCATCTTCTCCAAACCATTGTCCTTTGGTTTCCTCGGCCTCCGCCTCGTCTAGCTTATCCCCAACATACTCTGCCAATTCTCCAAGCAAAGGTGTAAGTGCCATGGATATGATAACCGATGCAGTCAACAAACTCTGTAAGTCGTCGCGAATGATGCCATTATCAGCGGCTAGGTTGAATACAACAAAAGCGAATTCACCCCCTCCAGCCAAAAGTAAACCAACTCGTGCAGCATCTGCTTTTGATAGTTCCAGAGCTCCACCTGCAGAATATATAACCCCAAATTTGATCAGTAGAAAAGATGTGATTCCAACTAGCAGAGTCGGCCAACATTGTATGACAGTTGTCGGATCAAGTGCCGAGCCTGCTGTTATGAAGAAGACTCCAAGTAATATACCCTCGAATGGTTGAATATCAGCCTCAATCTGTGCACGGTATCCACTCTCAGCTAACAAAACGCCCGCGGCGAAAGCTCCAGTAGTCGACGACAGTCCCAGAAAGTCGGACACAACACCCATCCCAACAGCAACTAATAAACTAGCAGCCACGAATGATTGACTACTTCTACTACTAGCAACTAATTGGAATACCTTCCTCAAGGCCACACTTGCCAATGCCAATACGCCACCAAAAACAACCGTAGCCTTGAATGCTAATATACCCAATGCAATAGGATCAGCACCACCGCTATCTGTGGTGCTATACCCCTCCACATTGGCAATTAACGGTAATATAACCAACAATGGTGCTACGGCCAAGTCCTGTAATAGCAATATACTCAATGCTGCAATCCCATCAGGCCGATCCTCCCATCCCTTCTCTTTTAATATAGGCAATACGAATGCACTTGAACTTAACGCCCCCGCCGCAGCAATAGCAAATGCCACCACCGGCTGTTCTAACAATTGTATAATCAATGGATCTATCGGAACATTTGGATTACTAACCAATGTAAATAATAATGGACCACCTAAAAAGAAACCAAAGAATATAACACCCACACTTAGTAATAATTGTGTCGCGCCTAATGAAAAGAATGATCCAAGTTCACGTAATCGTTCTGGACTCAAATTAAGTCCTTCCACAAATAATAAGAATAATATACCAAAGTCACCCAATTCAAAACCAACATCTTCACTACCCCGCAATATATGCAATCCGTTCGGACCGCTAATTAATCCAAATAATAAGTATAGTAGTACCGGACTAATATTCAATGCACTACTTAATGGCGCTACCACAACACAAATCGTTAAAAATAATATTAAATCATGTCCAACATCATTTAATGATGCCTTTTCCATTTCGGGTGTTATTTGTAGTTGATTTGGATCGGGTCGTAAATCTTCCTTTACCTCGGTTATTATTTCATTTTCAATCTTTTGTGCGAGTGCACCTGCATTTTGTTCCATGTGTTTAATATTTTCAATATCCTGTTGGATGGTTGGTATGTGGACATTTTGTTCGATGTGTTTAATATTTTCGAAATCTTGTTGGATTGTTGGTAGATGGGGTAGGTGTACGTTGGAGGATATGTCTGTTGTGTCTATTGTTGTAGCTGTAGCTGCTGTATTGGCAAGTAGTGTTGTTGTTGATGATGATAAATGCAGATCAACATTATTATTGTGTTGTTGTTGTATGAAATCACCAAATGATGATAAAAATGATGGTATATGATGTGGTGTAGTAACAACTTGGTCTAAACCAATTTCATGTGGTAGCGGTATAGCATTTGTTATTATTCTATGTCGTACTCTTGAACTTCTACTTAATCTCGAGAAGTGAGTATGATGAGTTGCTGCTGCACTATAATATGGTATATGTAGTGGAGTATTGAGTGCTGTGGCGAACATACTGCTACTGCTGCCGCCGCCTATTATACCGCCTGTCATAATATTATGGTCCTTATTACTCTATGTAGTATTTGCGTATACTTATGCGCCAATGATTTTGTGTATCTAACTGCCGACGCAGATATTCCCTAGGTACCTATCTCTATGGCTGCTACTATATCCACTAACGTATATGCACCAATAATATGTCTAACTCATTTGCTATATCTAATAGTGAAGCAAGCCGCGCCGACGCAGATTGAGATTGTTCCTCTCGATCACTCATCGTCATTTTTTATGAGAGTGTACCGAGAGATGGTGTAAGGATACCACACACCTCAATGATGCAGGATGCACAGTGAACTACAATACAATGGTATTGTTGTTGATGAGGCTAGAAGAATGAACCAATATACCCAGAAGAAATAAGATGGTAGGATTCGTCATAAAAGTGTCTATTCTTCTATGCTGTAACAACTTCTATATTGCTACTGCATTCTGGCCTCGTAATAGGAAGGACATTCACATAACAACCAAAAAGTTTTCACTGCAAAAACATAATTATTTGTCAACACACCAAGCATTTGCTTCTCCTCGAGTAATAGGAGGATCTTCATATCATCACTCTCAAGCCTGTAGTAGGACAAGAAGAAGTATTGTAGCAGCAATTATGACACCCGAGGATGGTGGAACTGTCAGTAGCGGCAGTGGTAGCACTAGTGTGGTATCTCCTCCCCCATCAGATAAAGAAACAAAGCAACTACCCAATTGGCGTGTAGTTGATGTCCACAGCAATAACGATAATGATGATTCTATTTCATCACCATTTTGTCATATCATACAATCAAAAGGCACATCATCAACAACAGTAGCAGCAGCACAATGGTCACCAGCAGCATACAACTCAGCCATACAATTCTACAACCAACTAACATCCTGCACTGATCCCTACATATCCAAATTAATAACACAATCCATACATGATATTGAAATGTCATTTAGATTATATGGTCAATATAATATAATTAGTAGTTATAATGGTGGTAAGGATGCGGTGGTTATTTTTCATTTGGTAAGAGCGGTACATGCACATTATTGTCAAAAACAATTAGAGGAAGCTAAAGCTAAAGCTAAGAAGAAGGGTGAACAAGAAGAAGAATATATAATATCAAGACCACGTGTTATATACTTTCAACATAATGATGAATTCCCAGAGGTATTATCATTATTACATGATACAGTATTAGAATATGATGTTGATATGATTGCGTTTAAGGAGGGTGTGAGCTTTGGTGATGGATTGAACTATTTGGTGGAAAGGAATGTTAATCCCTCTGGTAGTTGTAATGTTATGCCATTATCATCGTCAACAACACCATTCCCATTGGCATTTGTACTAGGTACACGTAAGAATGATCCAAATGCAGGTTCACAGGGTATATATGCACCATCATCACACTACATGCCACCATTCTTACGTGTTAATCCTATATTAGATTGGACATATGGTAACGTATGGTACTTCCTTAGGTTATTTAATTTACCATATTGTTGCTTATATGATGAGGGATATACGAGTTTGGGTACTGTTAAGGATACATTGCCCTGTCCTGCTTTAAAGAAGGAGAATAGTGATGGAAATGAGGAGGAGTATTGGCCTGCATATATGCTCAAAGATTGGGATTTAGAACGTGCAGGACGGATTGATAAAAAGAAGGAAACTAAGGTATCAACTACTGTAGACGACAAGTCAGAAGAACAAAAGGTGGCTAGTCAAGAAGGAGAGAAGAATGTGAGAATGTCACAAACATCATCTACTTTATCCATGCCTCCTTCAGATGATAATGGAATATCCAAACTAACGGAGAGTATTTCTACTGTCTTTGTTGATGATGAGGTTGTCGTCACTGATATCAAGACAGAGGAAGATGAGCCTTCACCTCTATCACAAAGTCGACCAACCGTAGGTCTAATTGTCATCGGAGATGAGCTATTGAAAGGTCTTACGCCCGATAGTAATATCAACTCAGCCGCCAAGGCCCTTAGAGCTAACAACATTACTTTGGCAAGAGTGACGATCATCTCAGATGATGGAGATGAAATTGTTAATGAGATACAACGTTATCGTAAAGAAGTTGATGTCATCATTACAAGTGGGGGTGTAGGACCGACACACGATGATATAACAATAAATAGTGTTGCCAAAGCACTTGATTTGAAGCTTGAACTTAATGATGAGATGGCCGAGCTGCTTATTGATAAGATGGGATCATCGTATACAGAGAGTGATTATGCTGTTGAAGAAACAGAGCAACCCTCAGGTCGCCGATTATCTGTTGCTCAAGAGAAAATGGCGACATTGCCAACAACATCACAGTTACAGTATCTTACTGATGATAAGGAAGAATGGCCAGTATTACAATGCAAGAATATCTTTATACTACCTGGTGTACCATCCTTCTTTGCCAAGAAAATTACATCTCTTGCAGCCTATCTTCCAACACGACACATAGAGAAAGTTGGATTGAATGTTGATGATCAGTCGGATAAGCCAGCACGGAGTGACACATATCGTATTGTTCTTTCACTACCAGAGGAGTCAATTGTCTCTATCTTGAATTTAGTTGTCTCTGCTCACCCGAATGTAAGCTTTGGTTCTTACCCCATTGTAGATCAAGAGTTCAAGACGATCATTACCTTGGAAGGGAAGTTTTTCAACGGTGGTAGTAACAAAGAGTCGGAACGTTTATTAGAAAAGTCAATACCCAATAAGAATGGCGGTGATATAGATGCAAAACGGATTCAATCAATGTTCTTCTCAAAGGAAGATATGGATAGAAATGTCGAGTTGGCCTTGAATGATATTAAATCAAGGCTACCACAGGAGGGTATACTATTCATTGATAGTATTGATGATCTGATAATATAAAGTAGAGTCTTATCATGTAAGATATCTCTGACTTACAATTTGTATGTTATGGTTGTTATGCAATCTAAATCAGATCAAAGTCAAACTTTCCTTACTATCATCTCTGTTGTGAAAAGCAATGGAGAAGACGTCTCTATCGTAACTACTTCATCCGTGACATGATTTGAAGAACTAACAAGTCCACCAAATTCTAGTGGCATATTACCATCTAAATTCCATTTCAGACCGGTTGTTACAACACTCTCACATCTACCCATT
>Ga0214480_100479_pt1 | contig 20311 bp, 23 predicted proteins | sample M1_20Mar14CPVII9_3_FD_165042 | JGI IMG/M metagenome (GOLD analysis project Ga0214480, IMG submission 165042) | Marine eukaryotic communities from Monterey Bay, California, United States - M1_20Mar14CPVII9sort6BwellE17 | ecosystem: Environmental > Aquatic > Marine > Unclassified | place: USA... | reverse complement strand
TAAGATTCCATTACCGTCAGGTGTAAAATCTGCTATGCCAGTGTTGTTCCCAAGCATTTTGTCAGCAGCATCACTACTCATTAGCTGATCAATACCGCCATATTTATTGTCGATTGTGTCCATGGCTTCATCACCTTTATTCCCCATATCAAATGTCACATTATGAAACTCTTCATACATCATGCTTCTAAACCCATATGTCATGAAGGGAATGTAATACAACCATCCCAACCCATTGGGGAACTGCGATGGTGCAACCAAGAAGCCCATAAACATTGCAAATACACCAAACAAGCCACTGGCAATACAGATTGCACTAATCAACTCGGGAGATATATGAGCAACAAACATTGACGTTGCATCAGCACAAAGGAATGTAAGGAAGAGCAAAAACCAATAATGAACTCCTCCTGTCAAGCCTGTCATCGGTAGTATAATGACCGTAACAAGGACTGAAAGGATGAGACAAACAGGGATTCCCGCTAGTGTTTGACTAGCGTGATACAAAGCTGGATGGTAGAGGTGATTCCGTACTTCTTTCTCTACAATAGCCTTATCAAGCATTGCAAATGGTACTGCACAAACAGAGGACGACGTGAGTAATAGAAGAAGTATACAATTGAATGCAGCATGATAATGACTTACTAACTGCTACTGACATACTACTGCAAAACGCCATGATAAAGTAAAGCAAGGCAGTCCTTGATACGATGATAGAATGAGGAGTTTGTTTTTCAGTCAGATTAAAGAAGAGGATCCCAACCACAAGAGACTGCGAGATAGAGAGGTATGTGAGATGACGAGTACATTTCATTATTCACAAGATATGCTAATTGTCTTACCATGCCTGCATAGATGACTACTCGAAGCCCCAAAACTACCGGATTCTTAATAAGATTGACAAACGATCGTCTTGACAGTTCAATTGCATTCCTATACTTTCGGTTAGCGTACAACTCCATCTTGTTTGCAAACTTTTCAAGATTACCAGTGCTTGAATCTCTTCTAAAGACTGTAGATTTGGCCCCTTTCATTGTAGACATGCCAGATTGACGTATGGAATTAGATACCTCCATGTGTTTAAACTCTCTGAAACATCTAGACCACAACTCAAATGAATTGGCCGTGGCAGGACTTTCACTAAGAGCAGTTGAGTCATCCGCAGTGGGAGTTTTGGATAATACTTCGATGAAATGATCAGCTGGATTGTACATCATTGGAACTGGATGACCGTACGACGAGAAGAAGTCATTCATATTTTTTCGAGCCCCTTGATACATCAAACGTCCTTCGGCAAGTAGAACGACTTAGAAAAACAGAGATATGGTCAGGTGTGTATGAGTAAGTATCATGCACAGGCAAAAAGACTTAAGATATGACACATCCTTACCATTATCAATCACCTCCCAGATCTGAGAAGAAGGCTGATGAATAGTAACAATCACTCTACGCCTCCTTCCGGTAATTGGATCTGTTCCACGTGCATAACTGTGCAAATACTCCATTAAAGCAAGTGCCGACTCTGAATCAAGGCCGGACTATTGGCAAGGAAATGAGAATGTTAGGATGGAAGGGGAGTGCAGGTATACAGAATAAAAGAAGTAAAAATACTAACCGTGGGTTCATCGAGAAACAAGTTCAAAGGGCTTGATAATGCCTCCAACGCTACTGATAAACGCCTCTTCTGTCCTCCTGATAATCCACGCTTGAACATACCACCCACAACTGTATTCCGTTGGTTAATTAAACCAACCTCTGATAGTATATTTGTTATAAGTTTATCAACATCTTGTGTTGGATTGTTGGTATTCGGATCCTGCGGTGGTGTACCATTCTCTCCCCACTCTTCATCATCATCATCACCGTTATCCTCACTGCTACTATTATTCTTTTTGGAAGAGCAGCAATCAAACAATGGCTTCATACCCGTAAGTCTAGCATAATGTTCCATATACATTTGACAAGTAAAGAATCCATGCAATCGATCATCTTGGGGGACATATGCGTCATCATCTGGTAATGCCACTTGCCCTGACGCATGTACACTATCCCCCAACATACCAGTTAAGAAATCCAATAGTGTAGTCTATAGTTAAATAGAATGAATGTGTATGAGATTTTAAACATAAGATATGCACATATCTCCAAAACAATTTAATTAATCCAATTCTAATCTCTTTATCACTTACCTTCCCAGCACCGGATGGTCCCATTAATGCCGTAACACACCCTTCGGGGAATTCAGCATGGAACGAGTGTAGTATAGTCTTAACATTCTTCGTTGGTTTACATTTCAATTTCCCCTGTCCTAACTTAGGCTTAGTCCGAACAAAATCAACATCGACATGTCCAGCATGTTTATTATTTTGTAATATATCGGAGGATGATTTCGATTGTAATCGGAGTGCCTTCTCGAGCTTTGTTTGTACATTGTATAAATCTTGTTTTAGATTGTTTACTGTTTGTGTTGCATTTGTGTACTCTGCTGTATTTGATACAGTACTGGATGTAGATTTTGTTAATGGTTGTAATTCTTCTTCTTTGGTACTACCGGTAGTACTGTTGTATATAGTTGTAGTTGCAAATCCTACAGCTTTACCTTTTGGAGAAGGATTGGTATTATCGTCCTTTGCAATTGTCGAATTAGTTTCGGTGGTGTTACTCTTTGTTGAACTCGCTAAAGGCGAGAATGGATTGCCCTCGAGAGTAGTACTATCAGTGGGCATGTTCTATATGCAGCGTTCTATATCCTATACTTCCTTATCCTTAGTGATAGGCGATAAGATTCTTCTGCTACTACTACTACACGTCGGCATGGGGTGGGGGGTGTCTTTAGTTTATTTAGGGTGCATAGGTTTGCTCACAAGGATAGTTGAGACAGATTGTTTTGGCGATAGAACGTAACTTCGTTCGATCTTCCGGAGATTGAGTGAAGAGTTTGAGATTAGTAGCGAGCAGAGTGAAGAGTTTGAGATTAGTAGCAACATAGCATTTGCATTGCCCAGTACAGAGCCGTCATATTACATTATTCAAAACATTATATAATACTTGCAATAGCCGTGCTGTATAATTTAATCGAGGAGTAAAATATCTGCAACATATTATCATTTATATACGTACAATATCTTTCTCACGATCACATCTATTTTCGATAATAGTATCTCATTATGTCAGCAAACTTTGGAGAGCTAGTACTCCTAATTGGAGATTATCATATACCCTCCCGGTCAACAAATATACCTGAACAATTCCAAAAGATGTTAGTTCCCAACAAAATGCAACATATCATATGTACGGGTAACATTGGTACTAAAGAAGAGTATGACAAGTTACGTAACTTGGTTGGTGGTAGTAGTACTTGTGTCCATTGTGTTGCGGGAGAGTATGATACTACATCCACTACTAATAACGCCGGAGATAATAATACATCAGCTTTAAGAAGTTTATCATTACCATCATTTCCAGAAACTAAAGTAATACGTCTTGGTCAATTTCGTATTGGGATAATTGGCGGTCATCAGGTAGTTCCATGGGGTGATTTAAATGCATTAGGTATGGTTCGGAGGAAGTTAAATGTTGATATATTGGTATGTGGTAATAGAAGGAAAGAGGGTGTTGTTGAACATGAAGGTAAGTAGTGCATATCAAGTATGATTGAAGTGATGTGATATTGTTCTTGCATTTTTCAATTAGATTTCTAATGAATGTCTACTGTATACTTCATACGTCTTATATCTTGCTATTTACCAGGAGGTCACTACATTTTCCCTGTGAGTATATAGTTTCTCTATGCACTTGTTCAATTTGACTTTTTCTATACTCAATCTAATCTAATCGATTCATATAAACATTCTTCATTCATAGGGATCAATCACTGGAGCATACTCGGCAACGACAGTAGATGTCAATCCATCATTTATTTTACTGGCCGTTCAAAATAATAAAGTGGTATGTTATGTATATGAAATGAAGAATGGGGAAGTAGATGTATCAAAGACGGAGTTTTCAAAGCAGTAATAAACATTCTCTATCTATTGCAAAGGGGGTACCTCGGATGGGTTGAAAAGAAGAGAGACAGTGAGATATGAAATTAAATATTAAGATATCTACGTGCTGTTTTGGTCTTATTTATAATAGTCCTTATTTTAATAGTAACGATACCCTTTGTTAGCCGCAGCGGCTTCATCCCTTTGAGCACTCTTAATCTCACCTAAGTATTCTTGATATAATCGCAATACTGCTGTGTATTCTTCTTTTGCTACATGTCCATTCGTAAATAATAGTTGGATCCTCTTCAAAGAGTCAGAGTCTCCACTCTTAACGGCAATCATGTAGTGTTTGATAGCTCTATCAATATGTTTGGAATCTCTAGCGAAATTGCCTTTGTTCTCTTCATCAGCACCTAGATTGAACCTCGCTTCTACATGTCCCTTCATAGCAGCTAGCTCATAGTAATGTTTAGCCTTCTTTATGTCCACTTCTACACCGTTACCAAAATGATAAGCAGTACCAATATTACAATATGCCCCGACATATCCAAGTTCTGCTGCCCGATGATATAATGCCAATGCCTTGGTATAATCTTGTGGAAGACCATATCTACCTTGACCATTAGAATAGTATAGTCCTAGATTGCACATTACCTCAGCATCTCCGGCATCAACTAGTTTAATCGCTCTTTTTAATGTTTCCTCATCGGAAGTAGGTGTGGGTATTCTACAAAATGGGCATAGACCAACTCTCTTATCCCTCATTTTCACAGCGCGAATACACCCACTGCATATCTTCTTTCCACAGCATAATTTGTGTCTCCACCCAGTGTGAAGTGTTGGCATTCTTTGGAAGCATATCGGGCAATCTTCATGTAGTGAGGGTGGTTCTTTGAATAATAACTCATCATGCAACTCAGCTGCACGCTCAGCAGCAAGTCTGACATGTTCCTCACACTCTTTTTTATGTTTGTGTCTGTGTTTCTTTTTACATGATGCATTACAATACTTAACTTGTTTACATTTGTTGCATGTATTGTTGACATCACTACCCTCCTTACCGCAATTGGCACATGTATTAGATATATCAGTGCAATTGTCATTATCCTCAGTACTCATATTATTTTGTTCTTGTATGAGTATAAAAGTGCATAAGATGTGTTCCTTTTTGTAAAATCCTTGCTATTCAATATTAATATCAATGATATAGACTTGGGAGGGCCAGTTTTCGAAAGAGCGTTAAACACCTGTTTAAATTAGTATACTATTAGTGTATGAAGTGATTATTTGGTATTACCTTGACACTCATATTGTACGTACCTATACACATTGAAAAGTGAAAAGTGAAAATCTTAAATCTACCTACTCTCATAAAAAAGGATACCAATGGCTCTGATCATTGAACGGACGATTTGTGATATGATGGCCTTTGATGATGGTATGTGGTTTATTAATAAGCTTCTTCATCGAATCAACATGAGATATACCTTAATAAATTTAAAAAGAAGATGGCCCTGTTTGTTGCCAGTGCAATCATCGTCGTCCTTTTCTAGCTCATCCTTAACATCAACAATGAAATCCGAGAGCTATGCCCTTAATGGGAAGAATCAGTACCAAATTCATAACATGACACGAGATATGCTCTCTGCTTCAATGAATCGTTTATCAAAGCGATGTAAATTTGAAGATAATAATGCAATCATCGATGGACTACCCACCAGACGGAAACGGATTGTAGATTTGGGTTCAGCTGACGGATCGTCGAGTTTTGAAACATTGCAATATGCAATCAAAACTTTGAATGACGGATCAGCATCACCAATACCAATACATATGACATTTGAAGAACATCCGAGTAGCAATAAGGAGAAACTACGACATACATTAGATATGCATGATGATTGGTTCAAGGCAAACAATATACAACATGATATACTCATGAAGTCATTCTATCAGCCTCTATTTCCCAAAGAATCGATTGATTTTATGATGTCTTACATATGTTTACATTGGTTGGACAGTACAGATGTGAATAAAAGTATACTTGAATGGAAGTCTATGGATAGTAGTAGTGATGATAGTAGTTTATCAAAATGGACACAAATAAATGAAACAACAGTACCAGCACATGCCAAAGAGGAATGGAGGACTAGACTTGCTGACAAGCATTTGGCAAGATTCTTATCACTTCGATCATTGGAAATGAGACCAGGAGCTGAGCTTTTATTAGTCATGGTTGGCCATCCTCATGAATTCCTAACACCAGTCGATGGAGGAGCTGGGCCTTTGACGAGAGCAATGAAACAATGTATAAAGAGAGGAGAATTGAGAGAAGAAGTCCTTCGTCATACCATCATTCCCTACTATCTTAGAACACCAGAGGATATTAAATCAGCTTTAAAGGTAGCAAAGACAATAGAGATTGACAACGAAAGACCAGGAGCATTGCTGCAGCTCATTGACTGCAAATCTATATCAACTATTACAAGAGGTGATGAGGATGATACCATATTACAAGGAGCATTTGATCTAATGTGGAGTATACATTCCCACTCGATTGAGCATGCAGAACCAACATCAAAAGAGTTAGAATGTATAAAAACAGCAATGAGGTCCATATTCAATGAATTATACGATGAAAAGGTAGGAATGCCAGGCTCATTTGTGACATGCACTCTACGACGTAGAACACGTGACACGAGAACCTCAAGTTTAGATGACACAACTTCATAGTCGCCGCCCTTAAACCTCTTGTAAGTACGTGTACGATACCACACATCCTAATGGCCTGGATACTCAAGGATACCAGGCTAATTTGCGGGGACCTCACTCCATATCGGTCCTTACACCTCCATCACCTCTGGTAGTTATATCAGCCCACGGACATTCCTTGGCAAAGTTAGCGTTGTTGGAGATGGTGATCTGTCAAAGCTCCGCTGCGATGTTGCGATATCAGCGAATGCATACCTTGATGATATACCTTTTTTTGATCCGTATTCAGGCCAAGGTGGTGGGACAGTTACCGTCTCGGGGAGCGGCAAAGCAACAGTCACTATGGAGTCGAAAGAATGTGATGACAAGGAGGGTATCGTACTCTCTCCTGAGACTGGTGATATCAAGGTGAAAAGTGCCAACGTAGACAGTTGTGACCTTGATCTGACCATAATGATGGGATTGATTCCTCTCGAAGTGGGAAACACTGTATGTGACATCCTTAAGTCAGACCCGTTTAACATGGTGGAGGGAATTGCAGATATGGGTGCAGATGCGGCCGGCCATGCAATCAAGGAAGCGTTCAAAGACGTCATCACTACCTGCATCCCCGTGGGCATGCCGAACGAAGTAAGTACATATGGTATGTCTATCCTTTGACGAACTTAAGTATTACTCATTTTGTTTTGTACCTATACACTATATATTAGCCTATGCCCACTGGTAACCAAGGTGTCGAACCGAACGATGGGATGCCTGTCTATCAACCATGTACGATGCCAGTACCGGTAACTAAGAAGAAAAAGAAGGCCAAGAACTCCAAGGCAAAGGCAAAGGGTAGAAAGGATTCGAAAAGTAGCAAGACTGAGAATGGCAATATCACAACCTATTCGATTAAAATGGTATAAGATTATGTAAAGGCTAGAATGACATAGTGAAAATATCTCTTGTGTATCGGGTGTGTTGAAAAGAAGAGTGATGGATATAGAAGTTGAATATGAAAGTGCTGTTTTGATGTCATCAACAATAGCCCTAATGTTAATTGTAACGGTACTTGTCACTAGCCGCGGCAGCTTCCTCCCTCTGAACACTCTTAATCTGACTTAAGTATTCTTGATAAGCTTGTAAAGCGGCTGTGTAGATGTCTTTTGAATCTACGTGCTGTTTTGGTATCACCAATAATAGTCCTAATGTTAATAACAAAGATACTCTTCACTAGCTGCAGAAGCTTCGTCCCTCTGAGCACTCTTGATCTCCCCCAAATACTCTTGATATGATCGCAAAGCTCTGGTATAATCTTCTTTTGTTACATGCCCATCCTCGAATAAATATTGTATCTTCTTTAAAGAGTTCTTGTAACCACCTCCCACTGCAATCATCCAATGCTTTAATGCTCTATCTGTATTGCCTATATCCTCCTCTACCAATCCAACACAGTGCCTTGCATACGCATTTCCCTTCATTGCTCCAAGTTCATAATAATACTGGGCCTTCTTCATATCCACTTCTACCCCATAACCAAATTGGTAAGAGCAGTACCAATGTTGTAATATGCACCACCAGCGAATCCTAATTCTGCTGCCCGATGCCATACTTTCAATGCCTTTTTATAGTCAAGTGGCAAACCATATATACCTTGAGCATTAGCATAGTATAATCCTAAAGCATTCATTGCAAGAACATCTCCAAGCTCAACTCTTTTCTTGGTAAATTCAATCATTTCCTTAATTGATGTGGGTGCCGGGGTTCTACGTAGAAAACAAATTGGACAATCTTCATATAGTGGAGGTGGTTGTTTAAACAGTGTCTCGTCATGCAACTCAGCTGCACGCTGAGCAGCAAGCCTGAGATGCTCCTCGCAATCTTTCTTATGCTTCTTTTTGTGTACCTTTTTGCACACAGCATTGCAATACCTTACCGAATTGCACTTGTTACATGTATTATTAACGTCACTACCCTCTTTACCACAATTGGCACACTTTATAACATTATAACTATTGTTATTGTCTGTAGTACTCATATTCTGTAACATCTCGCATACACCATCATTATTTGATGTTGATGCACCGTCATTGCAATCATGAGATGTGCTCATTATAACTCTGTTTGCCCGTAATATCGTGCTTCAATATATCAAATTATTGAGGATAGATGGCAATTATATTAGTGATAATAGTCTATTTTTTTAGTATACTAGGCTTGTTTACAAGAAGATCCTTGCTAAATTGATATCAATGTTGAAGACTTGGGAATACCACTATTAGAAAGAGCATTAAACACTGATTAAACGAATGTATTCATATACACACATCTACCTACGATATCTCTCAAGTCTCACAATAAATCATTCAATATTCACATAAATTGGGAAACTCTCTAAAAAGATACCGCTACTCTATTCTCACGAGTCACTACCAATTGAAAGAAGTTGTACCTTGAACTACTTAGATCTGTATATATTGGCACTGAACAATACTTTCGACATTAAATTGGGAGCACATCTAACTATTTGCAAGTATGGTAAGAGGTTGGTATTTCTTGTTGTTAAAACTGAGTCAGAAAATTGCAAAGCCGCGCCCAACCTCCGCTACCAACAAAACATAGCAGGTGCAATTTGCTTGCAGTAGATATGGCCTTTGGACGAGACCACAGAGTATATATAGTTAAGAATATATACTCATAAACTACAGCCTCGCGTTTCTATCGTAAAATACGTCTTCAACAATGAGTTTAGATCAATTATCACCATTAGAAACAACAGTACTAACATTTGGTATTACTACTATATTATTATTGGGTACTACATTCTATTATATAAAGCAACGCAAGAACAGTAGTGATAATAGTGGCGGAGTTGTTGAGGAGAGTGTGAAAGAGTTAGATCTTTTGGTAAGTTTATATGTTTTGTTGGCGCTGTTTTTTACCTCTGTACATATATAGTGTATACTATTGCTCTATCTCTTTTCCCATACCCTCAACCATCAATATGTACTCTCAACTCTCTAAATTACCGTAGAAATATCCAGGAGGACATTTAACAATATACTATGGATCACAAACAGGCACAGCACAAATGTTTGCAAAGCAATTATCAAATGAAGCCTCTACACATGGTTTTTATGTCGAACGTATAGTTGACTTACAAGATGTTATTGATAATGAAGATGAAGTTAGTTTGCAATTGGCACATCGTGAATGTCATAACGAAGAGGGAAAAGAAGAGATAATGGACGATGATGCCATTTTGATAAGAGCAACATTAACACATAAACATTACCGCGATACAACTAATAATAATAAATCCAAGGCAATATTTCTAATGGCAACCTATGGTGAGGGTGAACCAACCGATAATGCACAACAATTTGTGAATATTATGAAGGGTAAGAGTGGTATTACGAATATATACAAGGTTAATGATGGTGATTTGAATGCAGCCGATAGTACAGTTAGTTTAGACGAGGCTACCCTCTCTTACAACAACAACAACTCAGTCAATGATACCAATAACAACAACTCAGAAAGGGATAAAACATTTTTAAATGATTTCGAATATGCAGTATTTGGTTTAGGGAATAAACAATATGAACATTATAATAATATGTCAAAATTTGTTGATTTATCTTTGAATAAATGTGGTGCACAAAGGATTGTTAAATTAGGATTGGGTGATGATGATGATGATTTAGAGTACGTTACTTATTGTATTGTTTATTTGTGTTTGTTTGGGGAAACTTACAACTCATTGCTCTCTTTGATTTCAACTCCTTGTTATTTGCAGAGGTGATTTTGAGAATTGGAAAGATAATGTGTTATGGCCAAGCTTGGTGAAGAAGTATGTCAAGAGTCCAATTGTCAAGTCATCTACCAACGGAGTTAATGGCGGTGCCGCAACATCATTACCGTCATGTCCATACTCTGTAGAGTATGTCGATAGTTCAAGCTTAACCGAAGAAGAGAAGAAGGAAGATATATCATCCAACATTCAAACATCATCAAAACATTATTCACAGGCAGTCGATTGTCCAGTAGTTTCCACACGTGAATTACGTTCATCTTCTGATCCTGGATCAACTATCCATATGGAAATTGATATTTCGAATCATATGAATGTGATGAAGTATACGACTGCTGATAATCTTGGTATATTACCCAAGAATGATAGTCTTGTAGTTGAGGCAGTTGCCAATGCATTGGGTTATAACCTTGATAGGATGTTCCATCTCGTACCTAACAAGGAAGTGGATGATAAGAAACAACATACATTGCCATTCCCAACTCCATGTACAGTACGTGAATGTCTTGAACGATATTGTGACTTAACAGGTCCACCACGACGATCGGACTTGAAACAAATTGCACCATACGCCCAAAATGATATAGATCGTAAGGCACTACTTCGTATGAGTTCCAAGGAGGGCAAGGCTGAGTATAAAGAGAAGATTGTTGAGTCACATATTGGTATTGCCGATATTGTAACACGATTGTGTACCTCCATTGCAATGCCTTTGGAACATTTCATTATGATCTGCCCTCGATTGCAACCACGATATTATACTATATCATCAAGTTCGAATGTATATCCCAAGACTATACACATAACATTGGCTGTGTTGGAGGATACGAAGAAGAATGGTGAGGTCTTCAAGGGAGTATGTTCTAGTCATCTAGCTGGCTTAAAGTGCGGTGATATGGTTCGTGCATTTGTTCGTGAATCGACATTCCGTCTACCCAAACAGGTGGAACGTCCTGTACTGATGTTTGGTCCTGGTACTGGCATTGCCCCTATGCGAGCTATCCTTCAAGACATATCACATGGCCGTAAGATGGGTGTAGAACACGGCTCGAGCATACTTTACTTTGGATGTAAAGACAGAAAACTTGACTACATCTATCGTGATGAATTGGAGTCGTTTCAAAATGATGGTACCTTGGCAGAACTTCACTTGGCATTCTCTCGTGAGCAGGCACAGAAGGTATACGTACAGCACTTATTGGCAAAGAAGGGTAAAGAAACATGGAGGTTAATTCATGATGAGAAGGGTTCAATCTTTGTTTGTGGTGCAGTCAAGATGGGTGCCGATGTTGATCATACCTTGCAGGATATCATTTCTGAACACGGTGGAATGAGTAGAGAAAAGGCCAAGGCATACTTGGATAAGATGGCCGTGTCTGGTAGGTTTGTACAAGAGTTGTGGTCATAGTTTTAAAGTAAGTCAATAACTCGACGATCATGAACAAAACACCGTATAGCTTTGGTTACTAAAACACTACATAAATGATACATTCCCATATCAACCAGCCGAGAAAAAGTTCATGAGAGTTTATCCTATACTTTGAGGCTGAGGTAAGATATCAGATCCCATCCCTCCAAGCTCGCTCGGAGAATGACAATGCAGCAGGGTATCCTAGGATACCGTTTCCATTTCATCAACATTTGTATCTCTGTATATATTATTGATTGGAAGTCAGGGTAAGTGATGCTCTATTATATGTGGTGTTATTAAATGTTGGAGCATACACGTGCTTCGTAAATTATTGCAACTTTAATAATACTAACGACATATGTGTCTATTTCTAAAGATGAAAAAGGGAGAGGAAACTAAAAGTTGTGGTGCGTGCCATAAGGATTTGACTACAGCATCATATAGCAAGAAACAATGGCAAAACAAAACACAACGCCGGTGTAAGGAGTGTATTGAATCGGATATTCCTATTGAAAAGATCGATCTAAATAATGATTACTGCAAGGACGATAATAAAGAAAAGGGTTGTGTTGGATCCAAAGATAAACATTCCAAAAAGGTGAAAGGCAAAGGAGGGCGTGATAATGAGAATCGCGGCAGACCTTTTAATATGGTGCAGCATGATGTGAATGCTGCTCGTTCAGTTGTAAATGAAATGTCAGCCACTGCAACAACCAGTACACAACCAGCAGCACCGTTGCCACCGCCTACGCTTGAACAAGTTTCACAGATGAAGAAGATAATGTCGGATCCGAAACAACTCGCTAAAATGATGAATGATCGTAGCGGCTACGAGGCTGTATTAAGAGGAAACCCCGATTATGCAAAGTCCATTGCATCTAATCCACTCTTGCAGCATCAACCAAATATGAACGAAGAAGATATTAAGAAAATGGCAGAAATTGTGAATAATATGAGTGATGACGCAGTACGTGCAATGCTTGCATGTAGTGATGATTATACGGTTGCTGATGACAAAAAAGTATCCATACAACCTGCCAGAAAAATCACTAATGAAGCAGCATGCTGGGTCTGCTTAGATGGCGGAGCTGATGACGACGGAAACCCTTTAGTGAGAGACTGCAGCTGCCGAGGTAATATGGGGTGAGATGGGTGTTTTCATTTGCAGTTTGTTATTATCTTAGCACACATCTAACTTTCTCATCATCGTGACAGGTTTGTACATCTATCCTGTCTCAAAAATTATGCAAAATCCAAGGGGATGAAACCACAGAATGTTCGCTATCAAACACTGGGTAAAATGCCCCCACTGTCTTCAAGATTATCAAGGGTAAGAAGTTAGTTTATGTTTGGTAGTAAATATCATTGCGTAAACTTACTGTTCCTCTTCCTCTACCATAGTGATCTTGCGGTAACTATGTCCGATGCATGCTTAAATTATTTCGAGAACGCTCACAAAATGTTTAAGGGAATCGAGTTTACTGAAAAAGGGAAGGGCGTCATGATCTTGAACAACATGGCTCGTTGTATGATCAAGTTTCATAAACTCACTGCTATTGAGACCCTTTCTATGACAGATCAAAGTCGAATCGAAGAGGGGTGCCAAGTTGGGGAAGAAATCATCATGTTGTTTGACCAAATTAGTGATTGGAAGAAGAACGAACCTTATGTCAAAGGTACCAAAGTTAGTTCGGCGCCAACTTCCATGGAGTGTGATACCTATAAATATCTTGCTCGTTTGCACTCATGTACTCGGAGCCCTGAAAACGATGCCAAGGTCATCGAATATTCAGAAAGGGCTATTCGAGCATGCAAGGCCGCTGGGGACGTCGAAGAGGCAAAACAAATGGAACGAGTTCTTGAGGCTGAAAAGGCGAAGTTTAGTAGAAAGCACGTGGGTATTCGAGAGGAGAACGAGTTTGCACGGTCGGAGGCTACTGTATTACCCAAAGTGAGGAAGGGCTACTACAGAGCCGTGTCAGAAGATGGTGAGAATTGTGCTGACACGATATACTATGGAAAGAGCTTCGTATTGGCTCTTCTTCAATCCGGATAGTGAGTATCTTGTTACAACGTGGTCGTTATTTGAGCCAATGCTCACTTACATATGCCTCTGTTTTCTCATTCCAGTGGCATCGAATGCCACAGACTTTTGACTAAGCTAATAGCATCTTCCAAGCTCGTTAATGGTCCGGATCATCCAGAGACTGAGGGATTGGGTGTGTTTTTTGAACAAGCTAAGTGGAGAAATGTATTGATCGAGAACCCTCTTGATGTGAATGCACGGCCTTTTCAAATGAGAGTTGTTGGGTATTACGGACAAACTCAGTATGGCTTGTCGGGAGTGACAAAGAATGATCCTCCTTCCCTTGCAAGTAACTGTGATGATGAGATGTTGTGGATTCAACCAGGTACACCGGTTCTTTGTATGGGGCTTCAGTCTGATGCTTCTTTGAATGGGAAAATTGGTGATGTTAGGCGTCGGGACAAGAAAACAAAGCGATATTCTGTACACTTTGCCGATACAACGTTAAAGCCCAAAAGTATCTTAGGTCGTAACCTTCGCGTTTTAATTGACGTCCCAGATGAAAATGAAGTGGATGGAGAATCATACATCGTTAGCAACATTATCAAGCAAAGGGGAGAGGAGCAAAGTGAGTGTGTTACAATGTGAGAAAGTAGGAAATTCGGCACCAATATATTGATTTGATATCATACTAATGTCCAAAGTAGATAGCAAATCTTATAAGCCTATTCTAGTAGTGATTTGTACATAACCTTTTATTTGTTTATCTGTTGTCTCTGTCGATGAATACTTATCAGTGTTTGATGATTCGTATCATCTGCAATCTATCAGATATCTCACTCAAGGCAATGTGTGCTCAGGAACAAGATATCGTCATTCAACTGTCAAATGAATCAAAACTCAAAGACTTATGTATCCACCTCGCCCCACTTCTTCTCTCGATGAGCATATTACATTGTAATAACCTGCATGTTCCCCTCCTTCCACTGTTCTCGACAAGATGGGGATATACAATCCTTCTTCCCACAATCACATCTTTTCTCCGGCGGAATAAAAGCTTCAATCCTATCAATGGGCATATGAGCTTGCTTCGATACTTCGTAGGCTTTAAACATATCAACTACGATACCATTCTCGTCGATCAGGAAGTCAGCCGGTCTAAGACGAATTGCACCAATATTGGCATCACTAAAGGTGCTCAACTTTATAAATCGTTTGTACTTCTTTCTAAAGTTTTTGATGAGCTCCATTGTGACTTTCCTGTACCATGTAAGTTAGGGGCTGAATTATCCATCTGGAAAGATTCTGACAAAGCAAAAAGAGGGGCACATGAGATTAGACTTTACACATGGTTTACTCTTCACAAATCTACTCACTGTATGCGGTACCTTTCCTATCACTCAAAGCAAGTACTCCTTCCCCAACCGAACCGGTAACAAACTTTTGAATGTTCTCTGGTGTAGACCGGAATATGCATATTATCAGAATACCTGCCTTCTTCAGATACTCATATTGTTTTGTAAGCATATCCAAATTGTATAGACATGTGGGTCAGGCGGCAAACCTAAGGGAGAGAAAAGGGAGAAGATAAAACAATAAGGCAAAGAAGGCTGGAAATCTATATCAGTTCCGGTAACACTTACCTGAAGAAAGACAAGAGGATTCTCTTCCCTCTATATGAAGAAAGCCTATGTTTTATTCCGTTTGTATCATCTAGTTCAAAGTCTGGAAGATGCGCGTTACAACGATTCATGACGACGAAAGAGAAGAGATAGTAACATATGTTAGTACATATGACTTCCAAGAGCAATCAAATAAAAGCAGATAAAGGTCAAATGAGTAGCTAGATCACCTAGACTCATATCAAACATCACTAAAATGTACGTGGTAAAACAATACTAATGCGGACTTTCCTGGACAGGCATCTCCCACCCTAACCTCATGGCCAAGATCTACGACCCCAATTCTCCTCTCACGTATGTTGTTATCTCGAGGCATCTCTTGATGTACTTGTAAGTCACTCTCATCTGACTTACGTTTGTCATAGTGAAAGGCATAGATTGATTGATCTGATAGATGGCTACTCATATGGTGTACGGTGTTACGATCTTGATGATTGAATGCAGATTGAACTGACTGAACTAAAGAAGTTTTAGGAGCCGTCTTCTCCTTCCCCTTCTTCCTCGTCGTATTAGGTGGCACTGTAAACAAGTTGTTATTCTTTTCCAAACCGACATTATCCAGATGTACTGCCCTATAATTATCACTATCATACACTGCTTGATTAGTATCTCCAATGTTAGTATTATCATCCGCAGAAACTTGAACAGTAAGCAAGTTATTATTCTTCTCCATACCCAAATCATCCAAGGGTGAGGGTCTCTCATCATAAATTGCTTGTGTGGTAGTATCTCCAACGCCATTAATTATAACAGTGATCTCAATTGGAGTTTCATTAATTATCTGTTGAAGCATAATCGATATAGGATAACATCTTTATTTGATGCTGATTTGGCCGATATGATATCCCTATCACAATCAATATCATCTCGTTTAATAGAAGAGTCTACACGAAGTACTTCATCAAGAATAATATCAATAACTTTCGCACTACCATCGTGAATTGGTATTGCAGTATTGATGAAAGATTCCGTCTCTTTATTCCAATAAACTTTAAGGTTTAATACCTCAAAGAACGACATCTTCCAATGCTAGAACAGTACATATCTACAACAAACACTCCACAGGTACATCTGCAGAGAATTTGTCTTCGAGAAAAATGCGTGCCGGAAAATATCTCTATCACCGGACCATTGCCAATTGAAAATGGCCCGATAAGTAATACACATAGACTCACCAATCATCCCCTATTCGACTATGAAGAGTAATTATATCATATTTATCGAATGCTTTTGTACATAAGAATATAATACATAAGGATACCCTTTAATGAGAGTCAAGGATCCTTTTGCGTAAACACACCTTGACAACTGAGTTATAACTAGTGATATCATTGTTTACATCAGTTTAACTAATCAAGTTCTTCTTCTCTTACTTGAGTGCAGCCAAGATATCAATGCCACTTCTTGTCTTTGTCACTGGCTGTGGAGGACTAGACCAAGAGTCTACACCCGCCGAGTTGAAGACCATGAACTTGTTATCCTTCCTTGCAAATAAATCTTCATTGATCTGTTCAAATCCAGGGATTGGTCGTTGTGTATGGAGGGATTCAATCATGTTCATATCCTTGTCCCTACCACCCTTGGAAGAAGATTTCTTCTTAACATTCACCCCCTTTGATGCAGCCTTTAAGATAAAGCTTGCTTCGTCAAAACTACGTAAATCTTTGTCTTTACCGGATACCTTATCACATGGCCTTGTGCTTCGTCTTAAGGGTTTTGACGGATCACTTGGAAGTCTCTCCCCCAATGCATATGCTTGTTCCAACTAGTAGGATTAAACGGTACATGGTCATGTTAGTTCAGCAAGAGGAAACTCAATTTGAATAAGAACAACATGTACACAATCTTACCTGATTAATCTCACTTGATTGATCAAAGAAGGAGGAGTACAACTTCATCGATGAGTCCGTTGTTATATCACTCCTTCTGTAGCCGATAGATGACATGTCGATAATCTCATTGTAGGACTTCTCCGCCTTGGCCATATGCTTCCAACCGTCGTAGAATGTCTCAGTTACCCCGACTGAATACATGTCCCTCTGTTTTAGCGTCTCTAAAAGTTCTGGAGGATGTATTTCATCATAGCTCAACTCCCCTTCTTCTACCTTCTCTTCTAGATAATTGTAATAGGCATGAATCGTCGTGGCTACTCTCACCGAAGATTCATTTTGATTTAGTCCTCGATAAGGTCCTGACTGAATCTCCTGTCCTATGTGTGCCGACTCGGCAAGCTAAAGGTGGACACACAAGATGATTTAGCGTGGTTGCATGAGGCATAGTCAGCAATATACTGTACAACAACACTTACTTTTCGAATTCCATCGACATCATTTGAATCGATGCTAACACCTACATCTCTCAAAGACTTCACAAACTCTTCTCTCCTGCCAGGGTGAAATGATTTCTTGGGCATGATACTACTACTGGCATAGTCGATATACTTTGAATTGGGAACTTGTTTCTCCTTGAGACTGCCCAGATAGTGTAGAGTATTATCACCTTTCCAAGTCATTGGCTTTTCGTCACTACTTGACAAAGCATGGGGCTTGTATGCATGTGCTTCTGTGAGCTGATTCAACGACGATCGACTCTTAGAGGCAAAGCCGTGAGTACTGACATAATCTTGTAGACTAATGTATGCGTCATCTTGATCTTCTTTTTCGGTAGATGTCTTCTTCTCCTCGTGTTTGGATATTGACTGAACCCTCTCATCAAAGAGAGTAATCTTGGACTCTTTGGCAGAGTGTGCCTTTCTATGGTTAAGACCGGCGATACCCTCGTCGTCAATTGCTGACTTGTGCTGATCCTCATGAGAGAGTCGAGATGGAGTTGCCCATGGCCGTGCAAATACCTTATCAAAATGAGATAGCTCCTTCGGTCGATACAACCTATCAAACCGTGGTGGCAACGATGAGCCAGACGGATTACCTCCAAGCTGTTGAAATTAACCGTGTAAGATTTGTAAGATTAGAAGTGGAAATAGTTTTAAACAGGCAACACACAAATATCTTCTACTTACGGTCATCCACATTCTCTGTTGTATATATGCTTGAATTGCAACCTTCCACCAAACCGAGAGTGCACTATTCTGAGCAGAACAGCGTTGTTTGACACGGTCAATCCTTGCTTGATCATCAGCTAATGCTAAACTTGATCCAGGTTTATGCAAACGTTGTTGATTACTATCATCTTCCAAATCATTCCACTTAAGCACGCCGAACATACTTTGATATGCCTTCATTGATTGTAAATCGCCACGGCCAGAGTTTACATGGAAGTTGTGTAGGTAGTAATCATTATCAAGCTCCCAGAGTGGAGTTGTGTTGTTGCTGGGTATGTAATATCCCAAGAAAAGATTCATGGCATCTTGCTTGAGTCGGTCGGTAAAGGCATTACTGTAGTACCTTCTAATTGACGTAAGGAGCTCTTTATGCTTGCCCAATTGACCGGGTATGTTAGACTTCTCACCCGCAGATGATTGAACCTTCTTGTGTGCCTCAGATCCTCCGTATTGTAATGCAATCTGATCACCAATCTCAACGTACATATCAATTAACATTCGAACGATGATGGAAGAAGGATCAAGCTTTGGTGACGACCTTATCCCCATAACAACTAATTGTTGGCCAAGAGCTTCTACTCCAGCCGAGAATTGTGCCACATTTGTTCTATCCAAACAGTCAATGCAGTTAGTTCGAAGTATACCCATCTGTTCCATTGGGAAGAATAAGATCCCACCTAGGCGCTGTGATAAGCGGCGTGCCTCCTCTGTACTATCACTGCCGTCCTTGTCATTATTATCAAATGGTTCAATCCTTCCGCCTTCCATGATCTTCCACTGAGGATTACTGCAGAAGAAGCCTGTTTGATTAACTGACCATGTAGCAACATCGTTGAGGGAACTGCTAACATTGAGGTTCCTATGCTTACTAATATGACTGTAATCTAATGCACAGTAGAGTATCTTGTGGTCATTATCAATGTGGCAATTGATGTAGTCGATTGCATTTCTAAACTCATTCCCAACGATGACTTCTCGTTCTCGCTTCTCAGACTGCTTGACTAAATCAACAACAATAATAGGACTGCCATATCGTTTTAACAAGTCCTCAAAGTGTGCCTGTGTAGCCTGATATGTAGGATCAACACGGTTAAGCACAATAGGTGGCTTTGGCATGGTCACAGAACTTTCTTGTGTCCAAAAAGTTGGTATTGATCCTCTAATTTGTAAATATGACGAGAACACACCCTCGGATGATGCACTCTCATCATGAATAATCTGTTCATGTTCAACATCATTAGCCACCTTACCACGATCACTAACACCACGCTTGAGGTATCTTGTTCCGGCAAAGTGTCGACTCCTCCTTGCTAGTAACATTAGATTCAATGATCGGCCATAGTCGTGAAGTTTCCGTTGTATAAATGCTCCATGTACGACGGGTAAAACCCAATGGAAGGATGTGACCGAGTGTGTACATTGCTCAAGCTCGCGTGTTAGAAAGAAGTTCCAAGCTGAATCGGATGAAGAAAGTAGGATTTGTGAGATGCACATTGACAGGGGAATTCTAAACAATATAAAGTCTACCCACAACCACTTACCATACATATCCTTAAACGGAGGCGGGGGAAATAGCCGACTAGTCATACCCAAAAAGTTCTCCTGTAAACTCCGTGTTAAATCATATGTATAAC
>Ga0214480_100476_pt1 | contig 20368 bp, 14 predicted proteins | sample M1_20Mar14CPVII9_3_FD_165042 | JGI IMG/M metagenome (GOLD analysis project Ga0214480, IMG submission 165042) | Marine eukaryotic communities from Monterey Bay, California, United States - M1_20Mar14CPVII9sort6BwellE17 | ecosystem: Environmental > Aquatic > Marine > Unclassified | place: USA... | reverse complement strand
TGGTGTAGCAACAACAACAAATAACACACAACCAGACAAGTCAGCGCAGTACGCATTGTTTTATAAATGGCGATAAAACCGTCTATTTACATGCTATATTAATTATATGATGTCTTTCCGTAAGGGGCTTGATTGTGCTGTAATAGCGGCGTGGTAGTACATATGGCTGACACAAACAAATGTATCACTTGTTTGCTTTGTGTTTGTAGTAGACAAACATTGAAGTAAAGTGAATTACTGGGTTATTTTTGTAACTAATTCATTCACTTCTTTCATATAGTTTTTTGCATAAACTGAGTTCTCTATTCATTCATTCCTCCAGCGGCCTTTGTACCAGTGGCGAATGTATAACTCCTTGCTCTGCGCAGGTGGACTATTAGCATGAAATTGATGATAACCAAATGCTTGCTTGTTTAATATTGCAACATCTCCAACCAGGGTATTGATATGTCTACTTTGCCAAAAAGTAGCATTCCTTATTACGTCTTCGCCGCCATTTGCAAGGTAGCCACGATCTATAAAGTGCTGTAGAATGGCCGAAGTCCACAATGTTGGACCGGTGATTTCGAGCACATCTGCATCTTTTGTGTTAATTGTTGTAGTTGAATTATTCCACCCTAATAACCGTGTTTTGTTTGCTATCATTTCTACCGCCGTGTAGAATATTTCATGTTTTTGTCTTGCAGCGATTGCACAAGTTGTGAATGCCGGTGTCGGCGCTACGAATTCGACGCCTATCATGAGCATCTGCATAGCCCCCTCTACTTTTCATAGCCCCATTGTCACTTCTGTTGCTCTGGACTCTTCTCATGCTCTGGATTACTCTTATCTCGGTATCATTTTTAATAAACCACGATATGCCATCGCTCGTTTGTGCTTTATATATCCCAAAGCTCTCACCCCAAGTATCAATAGGAATTCGACATTCCACATCCATATTAAAGTATACTCCCCCATTATGATTCAGTAGCAACAGCCGCAACATATCAGCTCTCATAATTCCTTTTCTCTTCTCTGGAAATTTATGTTTGTAAACATCTAAAAATTCAGGATAGTATTGCTCCACAAATTCGAACGAATTAACATCGTTCGGGTCATATAAAATCGATTGGTATCCCGGGTTGAGGGATGTACATTTATTGATAAAATTATTCTCTTGTGTATCGACTCTATCCTTTCTATTGATTGTTCTAAATATGATGTAGTATAGCCTGGTTCCTCCTCTTCTACTAATTCTTTATTTCTTTGTTCTTCAATAGTAATCCTTTGTACTGCATTTTTGAATAGCATGTGTTGTTGGAACATTAAAGAGGCAACAACAATAATAGAAGAAACAAGATAAAAGATTTTAGTTTTGGTATTGTCATTTGCCTTTTATGAAGTACCTTTGGATGCGTGCCTTAACCCTTTCCTGCCTATGGTATCCTATTTCATTTTTTTGGCAAAGTCGCCGACCACAAACTCAACGCCATCATCTCACCACCATATCTCATCAAGCAGCCTATTCAACAACTCCATATCATAGGATCTAACAGTTAATATACCCATCTAACATTGTCTGATTGCAATAGATCAATGGTGGTCGTCTACTAGGTCTACTACACTAGTTTCCTCCTAGGCCGCATTTTTTTTGCAATTGTTGACGATGATGGGTTCGACAACAATGGTGGTCATCTATGGATAGAAGACAATCTATACCACCGTCAAACAATCAATGGTATCAATCAACATGGTATATATAGTCATTCTATTGAGGGAAGCACTGGTTAAGAGGCCTTAGAAGCCGTAGATGGCCATGCTCATATAGGCCATCAGATTGTGAAAGTTGACACCAACACCTCCTCCGCTATACTCTACAAAGCAATAATGATTATGCCATTAATACTTAATATCAGCAACCCTCCTCCTACAATTGCATAGACAACTATCATATAAACAATATCTGATGGTAGTATTACTACTGATATACGAATTGATGGCAGTATCATGCCAGGATATACAACCATCATCAAAGTAGCAATTTAGGGGTTGTGGAGGATGCAAGTAGGAAAGAGAGGCCCTGACAAGTATTGAGGTGGGATAGGAGTACAACCAACACAACAATCAATTAATATACTATATAAGGGAGAGAAAAGTAGTAGGTCCAGCCGGGAGATATGCCTTGGATGATCAGATATGGAGGTGGAGATATCATGTTGTGAGGGCGATTTTGACAGGTGGTGCAATAGCAACATTATATTACGATATTGTAGGATGAGATGGAGTGTTTCATATTGGACAAAAAGCACGCAAACAATAGTTTATAGTATAATCTAAAGCATGGGTAACTCATATCATTCATACACAACATATAACTATACCCTACCACCTCTACAAAGTAGCACAATATCCAGCATTTTTAGGATACCGCTAATTTTCATCATTTCCCTCGACTCGGCTTGGGGCGGATGAAATAACGCCGCTGATATGAGGAATTCGACCATGAAACTAGGTATACGCGTCGCCAAGATGCTATAGAGGAGGACAGTATGCTTGGAACGGTGTTAATTGGACGTCTAGAAGGGTAGATATGGCCAAAACGTCAAAAAGACCTACCTGGATGGTCCTAGGTAGGAAAGGGTTAAACAACTACAGAGGATGAGCGAGGTACATAGGGGATTCATCGAGCGAGGGGAGGAGTGGTGGCGATCAAACAGGGGATGGTATCTTTTGCGAATCCTCGATTACTAGCAATCACAGGCGCGCGGCTAACGAACACTACTATGGAAATCGGAAGATAACTGTGTCCACGGCTGAGATATGATGCTGACGATGTGTGATGAGGCTTCATTCTACGATTTTCATAGATTCGGATTGAATGCTCATAAAATTAAAACACCACAATCGATAAGTGATTATACAAATAAAAAGAACACAACACAATAACATACACAATAACACATACTATAAACAGCATTACAATACAAAAGAACAACACAATATGAAGAATTTATCATCAACAATAACAGTATCAACACTACTACTTTCAACCATTGCAAAAAGTACAGCATTTGTACCATCTACGCCATACAAAACAACATCATTGCAACAAAGACCAACACTGCAAAGAAGAGGATCTTCACTCGGCAACAATATACTCAATCACAAAGAGAAGCGTCATGTATCAGAAGTCATATCCTCAAGAACAAAGCAACATTATACTCCGCTATTACATATGGTATCAGTCTCAGCACCATCCTCTCCTGATTCGATATCAGTTCGTGATGAGATCTATGCAATGCGATTAGCCGACATCAAGAAGGAATTAGATTCCTATGGTGTAGATAGTAATGCATTCTTTGAGAAGAAGGAACTAGTTGAGGCATTAGTGAAAGCACGACAGGAGGAATGGATACATAATGAGTTTGAAACGACAAGTCCTCCTTTTGATACAAGTGCTTCTACTTCTTCATCAAGTAATGATTATGGTAGTAGCTTTGATAGAAACATGTGGGAAGTATCTGCTCCGTCTTCTACCTCCACATCATCTTCATCATCGTCAAAGAAGAAGAAAGGTTGGTTCCAATCATTCAAGGATAATGTAACAGATCAATTTGATAAGGGTGTAGAGAACATCGGGAGAAAGGCTCGGGTTGATCTAGAAATGGCAAAGTTAAAAGATGTCAAGACAAAAGATCTCAAAAAGGAGTTAGAAAGTTATGGGATCAATACACGAAGTTTCTTTGAGAAGAAACAAATGATAAAAGCTGTGGCTGAGGCACGAGTTGATGGTGTGAAGAAGACATCTAGAGCATCATCAAAGTATAGTAGAAGTAGTACACAATCAGAGGAAGAAGTTTGGGATCCATCATTTCAGAATGTCTATTGTCGTAAGTTTGATGCAAGTACGATTGATCCTTCTGGCGTGATAGATATTCGGGCACGGTGAAAAGTAGATAGTATAGCAGAGAAGTAACTTAGAATGTATATAGAATGTATTAATGAAATGAAGTAAATGTATATTTATAGTACCTAAGCCGATGGATATACAATATCTCACTAGCCAAGGGACATCAATACGATATGCAACACCACATCTAAGGATGCTCCGTTTAACACTACAGGTCTCAAGTTGGAACAACCGTCAAATGCACTTTTCGTAATCTTCTGTAGACCTTTATTCAGCACTAACGTTTTCAAACTCTTGCAATCTCGAAACGCTTCGTCACAGACATCGATAAGAGATGAGGGAAATGTTATGCTCCTCAATCTTGTGCCATTAAATGCACCTCGTCCAATCTTCTGTAACCCTTCATTCAACACTACCTGTCTCAAATTGGTACAACCCATAAATGTTTGTTCTTCAATCTCGGAAAGGGTAGAAGGCAATGTAATCCTTTCTAAAGATGGACAATTTTGAAATGCCATCTTTCCTATTTTCTCGAGACCATCATTCAACACTACCTCCTTTAGACGTATGCAGTTAATAAATGCACTCATACCAACGTTCTGAAGAGAAGATGGTAGATTGATACTCAATAATGACTCACAGCGACCAAATGCCCACTTTCCAAAGTCCTTCAGACCTTCGGCAAGCGATACCTCTCTCAGGCTAAAGCAGTTACGAAATGCGCTTTGTCCAATCTGTTGTATCCCCTCATCAATGGTCAAATACCGCAAGTATCTACAGTGAAAGAACGATGCACTTCCAATCTCAGTGATTGATGAAGGTAGAGTGATGCTAACCAATGATAGACACTGAGAAAATGCATTACTACCAATCCTCTCAAGACCCTTGTTGAACACTACATCTTTCAATTTAGGACAGTTATAAAATGCGTTACTATCAATCTCTGTAACAGAGGAGGGAAGTGTAATACTCTCTAATGATTCACACTTGTGAAACGCCCTAATTCCAATCTTTTGTAAAGCACTGTCACCATTATTACTGACCTTAAACTTCCTCAAGCTACTGCAATTGTTAAATGCACGCTCACCTATTTCAATGAGAGTTGAAGGAAACTTGATTCGCAATAGTGACGTGCACATGCGAAAAGCTTCTTTGCCAATCGTCTGAAGTCCCTCATTTAGTACTACTCTTCTCAACCATGTACAGCCTTGAAATGCCCGTTGTTCAATCTCGATAAGAGTGGAAGGAAGGTCGATACTGATTAAAGATATACACTCATCAAATGCAAAGCTGTTTATCCTTTGTAGGCCATCGTTGAATACCACTTCTTCCAAATTACTGCAACGATAGAATGCCCCATCTTCAACTTCCACAACACTCGGATGAAACTTGACCTTCTCTGATGTCATCTTCCGCTCTTCTGTTGCAGTACCTTCTTTCCCAGTGTACCCAAATACCCCCAAGTAATAGTTTACATCAAAATTATCGAGAGTAGAAGGAAGAGTGATACCTCCTAATGGACAGAAATCAAATGCCATAAACCCGATTTTCCGTAGTCCCTCGTTTAGCACTACTTGACTCAAGTTTATACAACCACTAAATGCATAATTACCAATCTCAACAACAGTGGAAGGTAACTTGATACTTTGTAATGTTGAGCATCCACGAAATGCTTCATTCCCAATCTTCATTAACCCCTTGTTTAGTACTACCCTCTTCAGTTTTGTACAATCACTAAATACATTATCTTCGATCTTAACTACAGTAGACGGAAGTATGATACATTCTAATAAAAGACAACTTTGTAGTGAGCTGCATCCCATGAATGCAGCCCTACCAATCTTCTTCAATCCCTGGTTGAAAACTACCTCTTTCAAACTACTGCATCCTTTAAATGCCTCAGCACCTATCTCAACGAGAGTGGAAGGTAATTCGATACTTTCTAATGAAGCACAACCTTCAAAGGCATGCTTGCTAATCGATTGTAAACCATCGTTCAGTACTACCTTCTTCAATCTAGTACAGTTGTAAAATGAATAATCACCAATATCCCTGAGGGTAGAAGGAAATGTAACGCTTTCCAATGATGAACAGTTTTCAAAAGTTCCAACATTTATTATCTGTAGCTCAGTCACGAACATATTATTATCATTGACTGAGGCCGTTCGGTTGTCATAATCCGTTGCCCAAAGCCAGCTTGATCCTTCGGTCTTTTTCTTGGCTATTCTACCACTGACAAGCATCCAAACGAGCTTTGCTTCCCTCTCCACTTGTTCTCTATCTCTTTCATTAATGAGAAACTGTATATAGGCACCAGGGCCTCGTCTGGGGATATAGGGGTTATTTCCGGTAACTAATGGAGTGAACCATTCATCATCAGTAGCACTATCACTCCCAATAATAACACTGTTTGTATCCGGTAGTGGTTGCAATTTTGACTTATTTTCAGCAATCAATGGAGTGAACCATTCATCGCCAGTATCACTATCAATACCATCACGGATTGCATCCTGTGGTGTTGTCTGCTGCAATTCTAATGTAGCACTCGACTCATTGAACTTAACCTCTCTTAATTGTCTACACCCCTCAAATGCGGAATCACCAATATAAGTAATGGTTGAAGGAAAGTTGATACTTGTTAATGCCGTGCACTCTTCAAATGACATCTTATCAATATGTTTTAACCCCGTATTCAATACCACTTCTTCTAAATTATTGCAACCGGCAAAGGCAGAAATGCCAATTGAAGATAGACTACGAGGTAAAATGATACTTTCTAATGACGTGCATTCAAAAAATGCATACTTTTGTATCGAACATAGTCCATTGTTGAACTCAACTTCTCTCAGAAGATAACAATTTTCAAATGTACCAGACTCTACTTTTCTTACACTTGAATGAAACCGTACGCTGATTATATACTTTGGAATCATGACACCATTCTGTCCTGTATACTCAAATGAGATGTTGCAATTATCTAATTCTAATGTATCGTCTTCGTAATTATCGAATTCTATTTCATCTGCGTATAAATTATCTGATGCCAATGCATCGTCTACCACACTATCAACAATCTCCTCTAATACAACCTTGACTACTGGCGCTATATATTTTGTAATCACATTATTCTTCCCCGTATACTCAGGTGTGTTGTTGCAATTATCTAATTCTAATGTGTCGTCTGCCATCTTACAAACGGTGTCAGTTGATCTGAATAGCAGTGATGACAATGCGGAGGTGGTTTAATATGGAATATTATTATTTACTCGTATACTTACATAGCCCCAGTCCAACATAACGACAAATTACCACTTCTAATGTTAATAATGGTACCATATATTGACGATGTTAAGCATAATACCTTTGCAATACACTCTCGCAGCCACTAACCATACCTAAACTCGAACTAACAAAAATGTCTCATTCATTTTGGAAACTGGCGATCAAACGGGTAAAATTAAAGACCATATTTCTGCTATCCTGTTAGTTGTAGGTTATTATGTGGATATACCGTATATATTTGTCTACTGTTTTGTAGTATACGTTGGTATATTATATTCGTAATTGTCAGGCGATTTGGTGTGTACTAGTGGTGTGGTTAGGACTTTGGCATTTAGTTTCAAAAGTTTTCGTTTGATTGTTGTGTTGGTTGTTTGGTTTGTATTATGGCATCAGAGGGTAGCCGTGAAATTGAGGCAGCCAAGCGCCGCTTAGCTGCAGCTAAATTACAAGCATCATCTGTAAATCAGATTGTACAATCGGCTAGAACAACATTAGAGTCATTGAAAAAGAGTATACAAGCCGCAAAGAAAAATTTACAGATTGCAGAGACACAAGTCGAACAGACAAGAAAAGAAGTAGAGGCTGCAGAGAAGTATGTTGCAGAATCAGAAAAGAGATGGGAAGTTATTGATATTGATGATGTCGACGATGATAATGATGATGATCCAGATGAAAACAATCTAGCAAAGCGTAGGAAATTTGAGCTCAATGAAGAGCAACAAGTAGATATGCTACGAAAGACATTTAGTGGTATGGATAAAGGATCAGTATCAGATGATATGCCTATACAATCAGTCAACATAGTAATGAAGAAGATTCAATCCATACTTGGAAGTAATCCGAATTGGAGAACTGAGTTTACTGCAAAGGCGGTGAGGAAGATGCTAGAAGAATGGTTGAGTATTGACTTGTCAGATCATAAGGATATTATTCGATCTATTCTCATGGATGCAATGAAAGTATACGAGGCAGCAGCACATCCTGAATGTGTTGATTTATCAAATGATGAATAGATGTTTCAGCACAAGCATATGGATAGAGTATCAGAGGAGAGGAATAAAAGCACACAACACATAATATAATAATATAAGAAAGGACTGTTCATTCTGAATTGGTTCTATTCCGAGCCACCACAGCCATACATCACTTTCATCTTGCAAGTTTCATTATCTTTAGCTTACGCTTCTATCACTGCCAATACTACTCACGACGAAAACACCGATAGTACCATAGAGAACAAAGTAGAACATTATAAAATGAAGAACCCCATTCTTATTCTTCGCTATCACTTTCATCATCGCTGCTATCACTGTATAAACCTTCATCTTCAATCCCCACCGAGTGGTGACTGGCCAGACTGCTCACTTTCAGAATCCAAGTTCTCAACCTCAGAGAAGAGGTACTGCAAGATCGTATCCTTTACCGGTTCTGGTACTTCAACACGGTATTCATCACGTGAATTGTTGTCGTTTGCTTGATCTATCTTTGCTTTCCATAATGCCAATGCAAACATTGTTGTGCCTTCAATCTTTTCATAGTGTGATATTAAACGATCAATCTTAACAAGAACCCTTCTTATTTCGCCCAATCTTAGATCCTTATCCCATTCGGATAGACACAGTACAAACGTTGCAGGCGCATATAACTCAGAATCGTTCCTTTCAACAATCTTTTTGCAGATCTTATCAATCTTGATCTCTACTTCCGTTCGCTCGGGCTGGCTGATATGTAACCGTCTTAGTATCTTATAAATAAAACCATATGGCTTGCCAATCGACTTCTCCACTTTTGGTTGACAGCAGATGATATCTTTCAGACGTTTTGATATTATCGGAAACGTAAATCTCTTCAGTGATACACATCTTTTAAATGAATCCTTCTCTATCTTCACATCCTCATTAAAAAGTGCTACCCCATTTAATCGGATACAATCCGAAAATGCAGCTGAACCGATATTGGTGAGAGATGAAGGGAACGTGATGCTTTCTAATGATAAACAATCCTCAAATGCACAACACCCAATCTTGCGAAGACTTTCATTGAATGCGACCTCCTTTAGTTGTTTACAGCCTTTGAATGAACCGTTACCAATCGCTAAAGTAGTTGATGGTAGTGTTACACTTTCTAATGCATCACATCCATAGAATAAATTATCTTCAATCTTCCTCAGCCCGTCATTGAACACTACCCTTTTCAAACTTTTGCAATTTAGAAATACCCCATGACCGAATGTGGTGAGAGATGAAGGGAACGTGATGCTTTCTAATGATGAGCAATTATCAAATGCTTGTGCCCAAATCCTCTCAAGACCATCGTTTAATACTACCTCTCTTAACTGATCACGATAGCTAAATGCATAAACACCAATCTCTGTAATACTGGGATGGAGTCTCACACTAACTGCATCCTTAGGGATTTGATCTTTGTTCTGTCCGGTGTAGACAAATACTGATCTATTACTTGACATACTATTCGGAGAAGAAGAATTAGTTTCATTTTTATTAGCTTTAGCTTTACGCTTCTTTCCTCCCGTGAAACCACTGCCAATACTACTCATGTTAAACATACTACCAATAATACCAGTGAAATGAGTTCGTGCCGCAAGCTCTTGTGCTTTAATCACTCATACTATTGTACAAAGATCCGAGGGTTATAACATAGTATCATTTACATTTTTACTCAAACTCTCATAAAAAGATACCGGTCAGTGTCAATAAGATAAAATAGCTGTCACGCATATATATCAATCGGCCGGGTTTGATCTTTAGAAATTCATAATCTAAAAGTGCAGTTATCGCACTTACTCTCTATCTGTGCTTACTCGGTTAAGGGCTTTATCAATATCAATTGGTGCTCACGATGACGGGGTATCTTGAAAATTTTAGAGTTGGTGGAGTTGAAGTGTTGTGGTGGTCTAATTTGTCTTTTATACATTGTATATACATTGTTGGTTGTTTTGTTGCAGAATAAGTTGAGAATATAGGTGGTTCTGGAGTTGCCAGGCGCATTCACATTGATCAATAGAAAAGAGTATCTAATCAGTACATATCTTTTAGGTTTGTATCAAATTTATCTGAGTTTGTAAATCTAATAATCAATATGACATCAGAGGGTAGCCGTGAAATTGAGGCAGCTAGGCGCCGCCTAGATTCGGCTAAAGTACAAGCTTCGTCTGCAAATCAGATGGTACAATCGGCTAGATCAACATTAGATTCACTGCAAAAGAGTATACAATCTGCAAAGAAAAATTTACAACTTGCAGAGACACAAGTTGTGGATACGCAGAAGGAAGTAGAGGCTGCAGAAAAGTATGTTGCGGAATCAGAAAAGAGATGGGAAGTTATTAGTATAGACGTCGATGATGAGATTAGACCGGCGGGCGATGATACTACAAAGAAAATGGGCAGTTATAAAGAAGGAATTATCGACGCCATATCTACTCTAAAGGACCGTAGTGGATCTTCGTCCTTTGCAATCAAAAAGCATATGCAGGCCAATCTTCCCAAGGATAAGAAATGGGTGAACAAAACTTTCTTGACAGCTTTGAAGAATGCTGTTGCCGATGGTGACCTTGTCCAGTTCAAACATGGCTACAAGCTTAGTGCCGAGTATACAAAGAGAAGGAGGGAAAGACAAACACTGCAAATTAGGACCAATAAGGCAGCGCCCGAGAAAGCTGCTCCGGAGTCAGAAAAGGGAAGTGAAGTTATTGACATTGATGGTGAACATGATACTGATATGCCGACACAAGATATGCTAGATTTTGATTACAAGGGAGGAATTATCAACGCCATCTTGGTTCTAAATGACCGTACTGGATCCTCGGCCATTGCAATCAAGAAGCATATACAGGCCAACTTTCCCAGGGATAAGTATTATATGAACGATTTGTACAAAGCAGCCTTAAACAATCTTGTTGCGGACGGTGACATTACTCGATTTAAGGGAAGTTTCAAGCTCAGTGCTGAATACAAGAAGAAGGCAGGCAAGAAGGCAGCACCCAAGAAGAAGGCCGCTCCTAAGAAGAAGGCTGCACCCATTAGGAAAACCATGAATGACACCGAAGAAGTTTGACAAGTTACTTAATGTTTTTTCAAATGGGTATTGCAAATGGGACCGAATTAGAATGAAATTATATAAGGCATAAATGATTGGTCTCACAGCATGAGGAGCTAATCCTGAATGTATTAATAAAATTATGTATTTGAAGTATTTATGACACTGACTTATTCTGCACTGGCTGTACTTTTCTTCCTAGCCACCATAAAGACACAATCATACATTACTTTCATCATACTCTTATTATCTGATGTATACTTTGCAGGTATATACGTCTCTTCTTCTACTATCTCAAATCCACATTGTAATATCATGTATCGAACTTCCTCCCATGTATAATCTATACTGGTTAGATATCGATCGTCTAAATGTTTGTTTCTTCTTTGATATGCACTACTACCACCGCCATTGGGTTGGGAGACATCGGTATCACCTGGAAGCAAACTACCATGACCACTCCAATGATACATTAGCGGGCCAAAGTTGATTAACAAGCCGTCTGCTTCTAACATATGATATATAGTAAGCAAGTAATGAGGTAATGATGGTGCCGTGTCCAAGAAGAAGGAACAGGCTATTGCATGAAACTTCTGCTGTGCTTTGGGATGTTGTTCATCATTGGCTTTGCTTTGATTCTCAGGTAGAAAGTGAGAATATAAATGTAGAAACTCCCCTGCTAGCATTGTAAACTCTGATTCTCTTCCATCTTCTTCTTCCGTAACAAGTAGCGAAGTTGGATCAACATCAGGCACAACAACCGTCCGCAACCGTTCTTCAAACGACATGACATTCTTAGTCTCGCCAATCCACGGACATATACCAAACTGTTTAAATGATTGTCTTTCTCCTTCGACCTCTTCTCCTTCTGGAGGAGGAGGAATACCACAACCATTCAACATGAAATCACTTGCCAATAACATGTGTAATGAAAAGTCCGATCCTTGTACCGAATATCCCCGTGAATAGATTTCCCATGCTAATCGACCTAGACCTGATCCTGGCACTGCTACTCGTGGTGATGATGTTTTTCTGTTGTTATTGTATGATTCATCGGTCATGTTGTTTGATGTACACTTGTCATCATTGCAACAACTCCTCTCAGTGGCACCGCCTCCTCCTCTGCCAAGCGGCATGTATCTTACCAAAGCATCAATAATACGATCATACACAACACTCCGTTCTTCTTTACCATCCAAACTCCAATCGCGAACAACACTTTTTAATACTGAATCAATCTTTGATATTTGATCTTCTGTAGTCCAATCTATTGCAGTAGATGCCTGCTTACGCTGACGTAGTACATCCTGTGAGGTAGCAACATTACTATATTTTAATATACAATCTAAGTAATATTGATTCCGTATTGTTGATTCATTGTATTGTTTTATATATTGTTGTTTTGTGGATGATTGTGGATGTAGTGATGGTGGTAATATTGATTCAATTGTTGGTTGTTTCTGTTGTTGTATATCTTCATTATTAGGTGGGGATGTAGTATTGTTTGATATGTCTTCTTGTTGTTGTCGTGATTTATTTATTAATTGGCATATACGTCGTGTAATACCCTGTTGCTTTGTTTGATGGAAAGTAGCGTATTGTTGATATGCTTTACATACTTGTTGAAAGTGTTCTTCCTCTTCGGTATCATTTGATGTTTGTTGTTGTGCACCGAGGGGGAGACTACCGCCGCCGCCTTCTTCGTCCATTATTGCAACTCAATCAGAATATAAATGAGGCAACGAGCTGTTGCAATGTTAGCATCTAATCTCCTACTCCTGACTATTGCTGATCTTCTATGCTACATGGATCTTGCTCATGGGAATAAATTATAACCTCCTATTAGCATTGACAATCCGCCATCTCTGCCTGAGGAGACGATACGAAACAAACACCGTTGTGCATATAAAGAAGCGCTTAAGAAGTATATATTCATATACGTTATTATCTTGTAGGAGGTGGTTTGGTACTCTCCGGTCAAAATATATCGACATAAATTTAAGAACATAATATCTTGTGCAATAATAATTTTTATCATCAGATAATTGTACAACCTTATCTCAGAGAAATATAAGAATCCAACAACAAAGTCACATATTACTTTGATATGATAAGATGGGGAGAAGTTAATGATATCGTAAACATGAGTAGTATAGGCGAAAGACTGAGGAAGCGTAAAGCTAATGAAGTTGATGTTTTTGTGTATACAGGGCAAGAACCGGTTCCAAAGGATGTGATTAGTGTACGGTTTCATCCTAGTATTGTGGAGGTGGATGATAATGATGGACCTAATCTCTCTAATGATTTGGTATTTTCTCAATGCGGGCAGTTGAAGGAGGTAGTGTTTAATGAGGGTCTTGAAAAGATTGGAGTACTTAGCTTTTGGGGATGCAGGTCATTAGAAAGTATTACACTACCATCAACTCTGATTGAGTTGAAAGATTATGCCTTTCAGAATTGTCGTAATTTGAGGGAAGTAGTATTAAATGAGGGTCTCAGAAAGATAGGGGTGGGTGTATTCCATCAATGCGAATCTTTGGAAAGTATTAATGTACCACCAACAGTGACAATAATTGAAAATAGAGCATTTGCCGAGTGCACTAGATTGAGAGAAGTGGCACTGAATGAGATTCAGAGTAGTATTGACGATTACGCGTTTGACACCTGCTTATCTTTGGAGAGATTCAAGTTCCCTAGCCTTTCGATTCGCTTGGATAATATCATTCAGGCTGGACAAAGAGATATAGAGTCCAAGTTAGATGACATTCCTGCAGTAGAATGGAGAGGCGGAGAGCTTTTCATCCCTAGTGTGCAGCGAGAGACAGAAAGAAACTGGGGAATGGTGGTAGCTAGAGCAGAGCTAGATAAAGAAAAATTGAACAGGGTTAAGGGATTGATATCATATCATGAAATGAAAGAGGCCACAACAATGTTTGAATTGGCATTATGGAAAGCTAGGATTGATCAATCAGTGGATGCCAATGTAAATCGTAATGCCCATCGTATTGAAGTGCCTGGGCCGGTGAAGGAAGTTATCATGCAGTATCTTGATTGATTTATGGTAGAACAGAATGATGTGGAGCGGAGTACATATGCCATAATTCAAACAGAATCTAAACCATAAGTTTATATCTCTTCATACTACTCTAAATGGTGACTATATGCAATCCTATGCTATACATCAACTGCTATCTATATATCACTAACAATCAATATCATCGCAAATTCTACAGAGAATGATACCGTTTGGTCGCTAAATAATAACCTCAAATCAATATAGCTCATCCCTAGTGGTTAGGCATTGGGGAACTCACCTTGGGGGTTCGGGGACAAGTTCGGGGAAGTGGGAATAAGATAACCGTTTATTATTAAGCTCATAACCCAATAAAGAGGTCGATTTCAAAAGTTGAGCCTTTTTATTGCATTTTTGGCAAGCTCTCATGATTCTGATCACATTATATCATTGAGTGACTTCACCAAAATCAATTTTGACTGAGTTATAAGCAAATTACTGAGTTCCCCGACGTCCCCGAGTTCCCCAAATGGGGGTTAAATTTTGGGTTTTGGGGAACTTCCCCAATGCCTAAGACCTACTCATCCCGTCAGTCCCAGTCTCTACCTATGTTCCACTATTAGCGCTATCCCACCTCTCTCTAGAGAAGGAGAAGACGATCAACAAACACAATTGTGCATTTAAAGAAGCGTTAAGAAGTATACAATATACGTTATTATACTAAACCCGGTCAAAATATATGAAACACATCTTGCGCACATAAATTTATTATCAGAAGTATAGTTTGAGGTATTATTATATATCGTACTTATCAAACAAAAGGTATACCTCACTTGCAGAGACTATAAAAAAATGGCAAACCTCGTCAAGTGGATGAACAAAAGATCAAAGAACAATGCACCAGACGTAGAATTTGAGTATACGGGGAATGATGAATCAATCCCTGATGATGTGACACATGTACGATTTCATCCAAGTGTTGTTGAGATTCAAGATAAGGCATTTCATTGCTATGAATTAAAGGAGGTTGTATTAAATGAGGGTCTCAAGAAGATAGGAAAGAGTGTATTCTCTTATTGCAAGTTATTGGAAAGCATTGAATTACCTTCCACTGTTGTTGAGATTGAAGAAGGCGCATTTTATAATTGTAGAAGTTTAGAGATGGTAGTACTAAACGATGGTCTAACAAAGATTGGAAAGAGGGCATTTTCTGGGTGTGAATCGTTGGGAAGTGTCACACTTCCATCCACTGTTGAAGAAATTGGTAGTTCAGCATTCTATGCAACAACAATAAGAAGTATCAAATTACCCTCTAATTTCACCGAAGTTAAAGAGGAGGCATTCAATGGTTGCTATAAATTGAATAATATTGTATTGAATGAAGGATTACTGAGGATTGGAAAGGATGCGTTTAAGCAATGCAAATCATTGGATGCTATTACATTACCATCTACTCTCACCGAGATTAGCCTTGGAGCGTTTATGCTTTGTAGTAGTTTAAGGACGGTAGTAGTCAATAAAGGTCTGCAGAGTATAGGGTGGGGTGCATTTAAGGATTGCAAGTCGTTGTTGAGTATAGATCTATCCCATACTCTCATCGTCGAAATCCCCTCTAATACATTTGGAAGTTGTACAGAACTAAAAAAGGTGGTATTGAATGAGAGTATCAAAAAGATTGGTCAGTATACATTTTCTGCATGCTTTTCGTTGCAGAGTATCAATCTACCTTCCACTCTTGTCGAGATCGGTATCAATGCATTTTACAATTGCAGAAGCTTAAAAGACATAGTATTTAGTGAAGGGCTCAAAACGATCGGAGGTAGTGCATTCGGTAGCTGCCCATTGACAAGCATCACATTACCTTCTTCTCTTATTAAAGTTGATGATTCTTTTGGAGAGAATAGAAATTTGAGGGAATTGGTAATCAATGAGGGTCCAAAGGAGATTGGTGTGACTGCATTTACCAACTGTGTTTCATTGGAGAAAGTATCTATACCCTCGACTGTGACTAAGATTGAAAATTGGGCATTTTCGGGTTGCAGCAACTTGAGAGATGTACAGCTCAAATCAGAGATTGCTGTATTTTCAAACACCAATCAACTGGGTAAAGTGTTTACTCGTTGCTCATCTCTGGAAAGGATAAAGTTTGAAACCATTTCAAAGCGTTTAAAAGCTATAATCCAAATCCAAAATCAATTAGTTGGAAGAAGTGGAAGCGAAATTGCTAGTCGAACGGAAGCTGAGAACAAGATAGATGAGATCCGAGGGTTAATGGAAAGACAAGGTTTCGACCACGGAGTAGAAAGAAATGGCACTGATCTATATGTATCTGCATCATTAGTCAAAGGGTGGTATAATGATAGTTTGCATAAACACGATGACATAAGACAAGGCTCAACCAGGGCACTTCTTGTCAAGATTGATCAAATGATTTCATACTATGAAATGAAGGAGGCTACAACTCTGTTGGAACTTGGTCTTTGGAAAGCAAAGATTGATAAGGCCGGCGACGACGACGGTTATCATCGGGAGGCATGTCGTATTGAAGTGCCCGGACCAGTCAAGGAAACAATTTTGCAGTACCTTTACCATACTAGTTACATGTACAATTGGCGTATTTCGCCTGTTGTGGGTAATTTACTAAGGGAATATCCAGGATAATGATTCAGAGGATGATGACTTATGATATAATAACACAAATAGGCGAATGATCTCATGTTTCTAGAGTTACTTTCTATATCCTTTATACCTATACACTTCACTCAACATGATGACTCTGATCAACATTCCTCAATCCTAATTGCATACCCTGAATCCTCCTCCTTTGATCTTCGGGTAGGAAATTTCCTTTCTTTGTTACCCGTCTAAACAATATACCCACATATACAACCACACCACCTAAACACGGTAATGATATCTTACACCCATCCTCGGATCCATTAGGTGCCAAGACTAATGATGCCAATAAGTGTGTAATACCAACAAACAAAATAGCAGCAGATCCACCACTTGAGGTATCATTAAACCCTTGACATGTCAATCCACTAATCAATGCTTGATGGCTTCGTAGAAGTCCAACTCCTCATTGCAATTGGGAGTCTTTGATAACTAAATGGGAAATATCTAGAACTTATGAGATTGTTTGATTAGGTGGGTTGAAGAGGTAACAGATACATAATAGGTGTGTTAGATAGAGGTAACAGATAGGTGTAAGAAGCCTGCAGCTGCCGCGTAACAATATAACTTCAATACAAATAGTACAAATAGTATTTCAAGATTAATTGGGAATAAAATTAAACCTCTTTTGTGGTATTGCAAATTGCAAGCCTGATGCGCCTCCTGCCATAAAGATTTATTAACTTTATCTCTACACGAGAGACAGGTTGTTTGAGAGTTACCTGCAAGAGTATATATATGTAGTTGATACATAGGGCTACGCAGAGTACGAGTCAGGAAATAAACACAACAAGTTTAGCGCACATTGTGCACACTTTTATGAGAATTATTATACCTCTCTCTATAAGATAATTTGTCGGCGGCAGGGTACAATACTTGAACTTCAGACAAAATGACAGAGCTTCCGTTATTTTTAAAAATGGCAAATTGGGTGTATACGAGAGATCAGACCGATATTCCTAAGTCCGTGACATGTGTGCGGTTTAATCCAAATGTAGTTCAGGTTAAAGACGAGGCATTTAAAGATTGTTATAAACTGAAGACGGTAGAATTAAATGAGGGTCTCAAGAAGATAGGAAAGTATGCATTTGCTCATTGCAGATCTTTGACTAGTATCAAATTACCCTCCACTATAGTTGAGATTGATGATACGGCATTTTTTGATTGTAGAAGTTTGAGGAAGGTAGTGCTATTAAACAATGGTCTGAAAAGGATTGGGACGAGGGCATTCGAAGATTGTGAGTCATTGGGAAGTATTACACTACCATCTAGCGTGGTTGAGATTGGTAAGGAGGCATTCTCACGTTGCTCAGGATTAAGAATAATCAAATTACCTTCTAGTCTCACCAAAGTTAATGAGGGTGCATTTCATGCCTGTTCAAAGTTGAGAAAGGTAGTATTGAATAAAGGGCTATTGAAGATCGGAGAGGCTGCATTTGGGCAATGTGCATCATTAGTGTCTATTGCATTACCATCTACTATCACTGAGATTTGTCGTGGGGCGTTTAGGCAGTGCATTAGTTTGAGAAAGGTGATAGTCAATAAGGGTCTGCAGAAGATAGGGTGTTATGCATTTCTTGATTGCAAGTCGTTGTCAAACATAGATCTATCACATACTCTTATTGTCGACATTCCCTCTCATGCATTTGCAAGTTGTACGGCTCTAAAAAGGGTGGTATGGAATAAGAGTATGAAAGAGATTGGTCAGAATGCATTTGCTGCATGCAAATCATTACGCAGCATTAATCTACCTTCCACTATTGTGGACATTGAGATTTGTGCATTTTACAATTGCATAGGTTTAAAGGAGGTAAAATTCAATGAAGGGCTCCAAACCATAGGGGGTCATACATTTAGTGGCTGCTCCTTGAAAAGTATTACATTACCTTCTTCTCTTGTTGATGTTAGTGGATTTTCATCTTTTGGAAAGAATACTAGTTTAAGAAAACTGGTAATCAATGAGGGTCCAAAGGAGATTGGCGCTTTTGCATTTCAGGAATGTGTTTCATTAGAGAAAGTAGCTATACCTTCGACAGTGACTAAGATCGAAAATTGGGCATTTACAGGTTGCAGCAACTTGAAGGAAGTAGAGCTCAATTCAGAGATAGAGATATGTTCTAATGCTGATCATTTGGGTAAATGCTTTGATGGCTGCTCTTCATTGGAAAGGATAAAGTTTCAATCCATATCAAAGCGTTTAAGGACTATCATCCAAATCCAGACTTGTCAACCAAAAGCAAAGAAGAAGTGGAAGAGGGACAGTATGCAGCCGCATATAGAAGATGACATTGATATTGATGATGTCAAGGGTCGAGTTAAAAGTACTATCATTTTGGCTAGTCGAACGGAAGTGGAGAATAATATTGATGAGATTCGAGGTTACATTGAAAGGAGAGGTTTTGAACTATATATACCCGGAGTACTTATGGACGAAACTTCTTATATCAGGAAAAGGCTTATCAAGATAGATCGTATGTTATCATACTATGAAATGAAGGAGGCTACAACTCTATTTGAACTAGCTTTTTGGAAAGCAAAGATTGGTCAAGCCATTGACGAAACTTCACCTAATCGGGTGGCAATTGAAGTACCTGGACCAGTCAAGGAAACTATTTTGCAGTACCTTTATCCTGCCGGTCAGTATCCTTTCTTGAAAAAGGTAGAGTACCTTTAGATTTGTGTGGAGGGAAGGGGGCACGTACCAGAATAGTATGTATAAACCTCTTTCATCTATCTAATGCTTCTAGATTTGACTATCTTCTACTCAACATGATGACTTTGATCAACATTCCTCAATCCTAATTGCATACCCTGAATCCTCCTCCTTTGATCTTCAGGTAGGAACTTCCCTTTCTTTGTAACCCGTCTAAACAATATACCCACATATACAACCACACCACCCAAACACGGTAATGATATCTTACACCCATTCTCTGAACCGTTTGGTGCTAGCACTAACGAGGCCAATAAGTGTGTAATACCAACGAATATTATAGCAGCAGATCCACCACTTGACGTGTCATTAAACCCTTGGCATGTCAATCCACTAATTAATGCTTGGATTGTTGACCCTTCAGCTCTAATACTAGCACTCATACTATTATTATTACTCAATGATGATGAACTACTCATCATACTACGTCTTCTCATACCAAAGAAGCATAGCATCATCCACATTACATCTAATACAGAAAACAAACAGGCAATTAATGCCCCATTGATTAAACTTGGAATGCCTGCACATGAATCTTGATATAAAGTACCTCCGTGTCCGGTACTACCACCACCACCGGCGTATACACCATCGTTATAACTGTTGGCCTCGCCTGATTCAGATGCTAATAGTGTTCCGTATAGAAATAGCGAGTGCAGTAATGCATATCCACAACCGGACGCCAATGAACATGATAAGTCATTAAGTTGCAATTGTAATGCGTTTGTTTTCTGTATTA
>Ga0214480_100475_pt1 | contig 20382 bp, 16 predicted proteins | sample M1_20Mar14CPVII9_3_FD_165042 | JGI IMG/M metagenome (GOLD analysis project Ga0214480, IMG submission 165042) | Marine eukaryotic communities from Monterey Bay, California, United States - M1_20Mar14CPVII9sort6BwellE17 | ecosystem: Environmental > Aquatic > Marine > Unclassified | place: USA... | reverse complement strand
AGACAACAAGCATATAATATTAATCTACCCGCGGATAATGTAGATGAGATGGATAACGATCCACGCAATCCATTCAATCCAGGGAAGTCTCTTGTCACTGTAGGCGGTTGGACACCATCTGATCATATACCCGAAGAGGATGAAACAAGTTTATCTACATTAGATGAGCATTCAGTAACACCAAGCTTATCACAACAGACTTCATCGCGATCGAATAACAATCTTAATGTGCACATGCAGTCTCAAAATAATAATACAGGTAGATTATCACTTCGTCAGCAACAGCAACGCCAAAAGCAATCCAATCAACAACCACAATCTATAATATCAGATTCAGACGATGGATCAATATCAACACATCAATCTGACTTTAAACGCAAAAACTCCTCAAGTAGAAACAATAATAATGCAGATAAACGGTTAATATCTCAACAGACACAGATTATAACACAGTTAGAACTACAGGTAATGAAGTTAAACCTAGATTTAGCCACAACCAAATCATCATTGGACGAAATACAATTACAAAATCGTAAGTTACAATCTGATAAAGATAAGTTAAATGAAACAATCAATTCATATCAAGAAGAGAATGATCAACTACATTTATTAATTGAACGATTGGAAAGAGAAAAGATTATACGGAACATGAATCGTACAAGAGGTACTATTGTCTCACAACAACAACGTCGGCCGACTGATGATTCGCGTGTAGTTTGGGGACATAATAGTGTTAGTGGTCATACTTGGGTGGCAGATCAACTTGGTGATAATGATAATACTGCTCAACAGCAGCAGGGAGTATATACAGTAACACAACAAAAATTGGGTAAAGTTAGTGGTGGAGGTGGACTAGAGGTACCTTTCCGTACTGAACCGAAACGACGATCATCTGTTTCATCGTTTAATGAATTGTCTACAGTTGGTGGTGATGATATGTCACATGCCGCTAGTTGCAATAGTGTCGCGTTGAGTAGTCAAGAACAAGTTATTGATGAAAGTGACAAGTTGGATATAAGCAGCTGTCAAGAAGGAGAAGATCGCAGTATTAACTTGGAGGAGGCAATGGGATCAAATAGAAGTGGAGGTGGTTTATTAAATATGTTTGGTGTACCCAAGGCGAAGAAAGAACCACAATCACAACGAGATACGACAAAGAAACAGACGGAAGATACTTATTCATCACCCCTATCACCTGTCCATAGTATGGGAGAAGATGATGGAGATAATGATGAATACTACACGCAATCATCAGGACCATCCTATCATCAACAACAAGAAACTACCACTTCCGAAAGAGCTTCAGATGAACCCGATATGGGATCGAATCCACAAGGTGAATCACTTAATGACGAAGATCCATTTTCAACATGTGATGACGAAGATCCGTTTGCTACATGGTCAGAACGAGGTTCTTCAAAGAGAGAGGAGTCTGAAAAACCAGAGTTAAACTGGCTCCAAAGAGGATTGGGTGGAGGAAGGAAGAGAGATGAAAAGAAGTCAGTATCACGGCATCCTCCACAGTCACAAGAAGAAGACATAGAAGATCCATTTAGCACTTGTAAACCATTGGAAAGTGATGAGGAGGATGGAAAGTATACATCCTTTGTAGAAAATGATAGAGATGGAAATGAAAGTGTAGTAAACTCCACCAACGGACCAAGAAGATTTGGTTTATTTGGACGTAGACGGAATAGCTAATCCATCCCAATTCTACTAATGTAAAACTATTTAGGAGGGTTATATCATTCTGTTAAGTTAGTTGTCTTTTGGGTGATACCCGTACTGATTACTTCTTTTCAACAATATCAATCATATGATCAAAATCTCTTACAAACCAACAGGCCTTCTCCAACACCTGCTGTCTTGTTACAACACCACCAAAACCAATAAATGTATCAGCAGGTGGTTTAGCTTGTGCGTCAGTGGCGCCATCACCAACCATAACCATTGTTTCATATCCAAACTTTTCTTTAATCGTACGTAATGCCTTTGGCTTACCCTGATCGGCAGATGTAGGTTCATTCGAATCAAACCCTGTGTAATCTCCATCATCATTAAATAGGATTGTATTAGCATAGATATTATCAATACTAACACCTAATCTTTCAGCTACTGGTTCAATCATTAATCTAAAACCTCCAGAAACTAAATAGACATGTGTTCCGCGTTTGTGTAGTGCATCTACCAACTTATCAACACCTGGACTTAATCGTAATGGATGTTTTTCTAAACATGATGCGATATCATTCCTCGATGGTTTAATAATATCAAGACGTGCAGCTAGAGCATCCTCAAATTTAATATTCCCATCCATTGCCTTTGCTGTCCAAGCGGCAACTTCTGGTCCTTTACCCAATGTATCTGCTAAAACATCGATACCCTCCTCATCAATAACAGTAGAGTCCACATCGAAACACACGGCATCAGCTTTTGATAACATTTCCATTGCATGAGCAACATTATTTCCCTCTTGCTCTTGCTGTTGTGCTGCAGTTGATGAAAACATACTTGTTGTTGTTGATGAGGAGATGGTTGATGTGAGTGCTCTAGCGCTTGTGGGCAAAATAAATGAAGCTGCCGAAGTAGTTGATGATATAGAGTGTTGTGATGCTGCTACCAATGATGGTAGACTGCGTACTGCAAGTCGATTTAGTAGCGATGCCATGATGACAATGTTGTGTGGTAGAAAATTATTACCGTATCCTTTGATGCGTATCCTCGTATCTTTTGCACATCTATCAGAATATACCGTATGTTTGGAATGTTATGCAATAAATTTTTTTCAGGTGAAGTTTCCATAGCCGACCCATACATCGATGGAAAGCTTATATAAAGGCCTATCTATTGATGCATCATATAGTGCCATAACATATTTAGTGCGTGAGTTATGATGCATCCAATGTTGAGCTGACTTTCCATATTCGACTGCGAAGGAAGGTATCCATATAAAATTACAGTCATAACTACCTTTCACACTCAAAAATAGGCCACGAGTTCGATCCTCCATGGTATGTTTTTGAACCCACCTAGAAATTTAGCGAATTTATTTATCAATGAAGATATATACTAGGTCCTACGTTGTTTTTACGAAGCAAAGTTCAGATCATGTAGTTTGCTTCCTAAAAAGAACGAAGTTCTAACTCGATATATTGACTTCAAAATAAATTCGCTAAATTTTATTTTTGCATTTCATTCCAAACATACGGTATCATAATTAGATGAAGTAAGTGTTGGTCGACGAATTGCAATACAAAACCATATAGTTACTTATTAATACAACATAGTACCGATTAATACTACTAATAGAATATATTAAAAAATGGCTGAATCAAGAGGTAGTTTAAGCGATTCCGATGGCTTCAAAAATAACATTGTTAGTGCACTTCAACTAGCCAAGGCAGAACTCGAAACTAAGCACGAGAAAGCAAACTTTATCCGTATTATTATGCGTTTTCCTAAAATTAGAGCAGTATTTGATAGATTACGCGCTATTCATGCCCGATGTGATAAGAGTGGTGACGGCGAGGTAGATATGGAGGAATTGACTGAGGCTATGACTGAATTATTCAATGAGGGTCGGGCTGAGGGACGTGATCCTATTAAGCCTGCTGTTGTGGCACGTACATTATCAATAAGTGAGGTTGAAGAAGTTGGTGGTATGAAAACCAAAGGATTAGATGTGAAACAGTTTATTGTCATGTGTGCTATTGGGTTTATTTTAGCAGAGGAGAATAAGGATTTAAGTACCTTTGGGGGTATGTTGGCTGCTGGTGATGATGCCTATCGTAGTGCCATGAGTGATGTAGTCACAGCATATCTATCATTCGATCGAGAGGGTAAGGGATACTTTACTGCAGATGAATTTAACGGTTTCATGACAGCCTCTAAACGTGCTGATGCTGCCAAGAGTTTCTTCACATATGAGCGTTGGGCTGAGTTAGATGTTACAGGTGATGGTAAAGTTGAATTTGAAGAGTTTGTATACGCCTTTTCGAAATGGATATCAGATGACGATGAAGAGGATGATGAAGAGGATGAGGGAAGAAATCGTACCAAGAACCCACTCACTCCGAGAGTTACATTGGCACTTCAGTTGAGTAAATCAGTTTTGGATAAACAGAAGAAGGATGTTAACTTTACACGAATTATCATGAGATTCCCCAAAATACATCAAGTCTTTGATCGTATTTTATCAACCCATGCCAAGTATGATGTTAATGGGGATGGTAAGATTCAATTAAGAGAGCTGACTGATGCCATGAAGGAATTAATGAATGCATCTGAGGAGGGTGCGGAAGGTATTGATATGCAACAGGTTGAGAATATTTTCATGCTTAGTGATCTGGACCATCACGGCCTCGAGGAAGGGTTAGATGCTAAAGAATTTATAGTCTTTTGTGCTGTTGGGTTTATCATAGCCGAAGCTGGGGGAAGTAAATCAAACAGAATAATATCCGATCATGACAAAGAGCTCACGGAGGAGTACCATAAAGCGATGATGGATATTGTTGGGGCATACTTGACATTTGACAGAGAAGGTAAGGGGTACTTTACATCAGATGAGATGCATACCGCCGTTCAGGAATGTGGGAAGAAAGATGCTGGTACCTTATTAACACCAGAGCGATGGAGAGAATTGGATATTGATCATAGTGGGAGAGTTGACTTTGAAGAATTTGTACATGCATTTTCTACTTGGGTAACAGCGGGGGATGACGAAGACGAGTAGTGATATTGCATGTATTCGCAATAATGTATGTGAGGGGATAAGGTAGCTGCTCAGATTTGTTAGATTGTGTAGGTTTCATAACTGTAACTAGGGATATGCACTAAGCCAAATAAAGGCAACCATTCAGGATATTTTTGTCAAGCAAGTGCTTTGCAACGGTTCAATGTCACTTCAAAGCCCATAAGATATTGCGACAATCATTTTGTTTACTATTGTATATCCTTAGCCTTGATTGGTAATTAACACAATCTAACCCCCTCTTGTACTAATGATGAATTTATATCCAATCAACTAGCAATTTTATCCCTGAAGAAAAGCAAGAATCTCCCCAACCTGTACCTTATGCCAACGCCTCTTGAAGCTGTTCAATCACCCTCTGCTGTTCTGCCTTTTGTTCCTCTAACCTATAAACATCATTATAATATTGTGTATATAATGCCTTTTGATCTTTCATATGCTTAGTTTTCATTTTCTTAGAAACCCGTCCAGAGTGTATCTTGGCACCGATTAGGTATGATATACCGAATACTCCTATTGTTTTACCAAAACCCATGCTGTTATTATAGTTTGTTGATGTTTATGATTTGCATTATTGTATGATGTGATGATGTCATAAAGTTGCATGAAGGAAGGATACAATAAGAGCATGAGTGACGAGCATAAGATATGATACAAAGACAAATGCATACATCAAATATAAACAATTTAATATGATAACGCACCCTCCACCACCTTCACCCTTTTCCTGTTGCTTCATAGCATAATTTTCGTATAAGTTATCCTGTTGTTCATATCCGTCAGCATAATCTTGATAATCTTGTGCTGTTGTTGATGTAGCAATAAATATTGCAACTGAAAATAGCAGTGTTATGATTCTCATTGTTATTATTATAGGCTATTATCGTCGTAGAGCAATTGCAAAGAGTTAGTACTGATCGTCGTGTGCTGATGAGGGGGAGAAATCGTAAGTGCCACGCGTAGATTACCTAGGTACGTCAAAAGCATTCCAAGGATTCAACTGTAGTACCATTCAGATATCTCAAATGATTTCAGCTCAACAAGGTAATTGCAAGCCACCATCACCCTCATTTCCACTCATCATATCTTTTTATCATCACATGACAATACCATAAACTGGTAATACTAAAGCGGCCTATATAATATCATTATCGTACCCCTGCATTGGATATAATACTCATACTAAAAAAAGCGGCCTACATCATATACGATGAAATCCAATATAATAATACTATCACTGGCAGCAATTGCAAATAGATCTACTGCACAAGATTATGATAATTATCAAGATTACTCACAGGATAATGACAACTTATACTCAGATTATGCAATGAAACAAGATAGACAAGGTGGTGGTGGATTTGGTATCGCTCAAATGGCCATGGCATCTACTGCATCATACTTCCTCGGGGCTAAGATCCATTCATCTCGTGCTACCAAAAAGTTAAAGAAGAAACATCAACAAGATCAAAAGACATTATATACACAATATTACAATGATGTGTATAAACTTGAAGAAGAAAAGGCTGCATTACAAATGAATAATGATCAATTACAACGTACATTATCAAAAACAAATGAAGATCATGAGATGGAAAACTTACAAAGAGAATATGATGAATTTAAACAACCAGATTTGGATGGTGATGATAGAATTTCACGTACTGAGTTTGCATCATATGTGAAGAATTATTTAGCAAATTATCCTGGATTAACAGAGGCAGACTATCCCAAATTTGAAGACTTCGATCACGATGGTGATGGATATGTAAGCTTTACAGAGTATGCACAACAAATGGCAGTACAGGCCCAACAGGCAGAACTTGAGCAGTATTACGCTCAGAGTGAGGGGAGAAGCGGAGATAAAGAAGCCGCCAAAGCTAATGCATTATATGATATGTCATTCAGTGCAATGGGGGCTGACGGTAAAGCTGATAACTTTAATGACCTGTATGCCCAGCTTCGTTAAGAGAGTATATCATGTGAAGAGGAAGAGCTTGCTAAATTATCTGTTAGAGTGTGTTGGGGAGATAATTGCTAAATACGATAACATCAGTTGAACAGTTGTTTCTTTATCTCATTCCGCTGTTTGTTTTTATCATATATTCGTTTCTTTGGTTGATAGCCTTCCCAACGAGGTTCCCTATCTCTAGATTCACTAACACTTATCCGCTTCTCGACCATGCATCTCATGGCCCCTTCTAAAGTTTGTTTTGCTCTTTTTGCACTTTCAATAGAAGGTTCAAGATACATGAGTGCTTGTCCACAACTTTCTAATGTTGATAGGCAGTGCTTTTCTGGTTCTTTGCGGAGTGAATCGGGATATATCGATTCACTTTCTGATAAAAATTGAACCTGTTGGCATACACTCATGAGCTCAGGAGATTGCATCCTCATTCGATTTGCTTCCGACCAGGTTCCGTCAAGCTATGAAGACAAATTAAGTGAGTATCTTCCCTCGTCAAAACATATACATCATCAAAAAGGTACTTACCAATATGAGCAGCTGCTCTTCACTCTGCAGATTCTCAACAATACCATCATTTCCATTCTGATCATTATCTAGTGATATAGCATCAGTTCCAGGAAATAACAGTAGAGGTTTCTGCCCACTATCAATACAATCTGTTACCAAATCAAGTTCATCTGGTGTAAAATTATACCCAGTCTTTACTATACAGTTTTTGATTACTAACGGCATTAATGGCACAGTTGATAGTGACTTGCGTCTCCTCTCTCTTGGATGTTGCAGTATTAATATAGTCGTAGACGTATCAATCAATTGTGCTGGTAATGATTCGCATACACATAATTCTGGTGGTCGTATACATCGCTGACAAATCTCTCGTCCCACTCTTGCTCTTTCAATCTCTCTTCTCTCTGTTTTTGCAACGCTACTTGCAATTTTAGTCTTCATATTAGGATCATATGTATTATCTACAGAGAATGCATAGGTCTGCTGCAGTACCAATAAGCAAATGAAGTTGATTGATGATATTATTATGCACATTGTATGTATGTAAAAAAGTAATGATGGTATCCTCTTCGATTCTATATCCAGACGTTCGTCGAACTCAACATGAATATAGATATTTGTAATACTCAATATGTCCTATCTGATATGTAATCTAATTGCCGACAACTCCTGTCTATCTATCATGTATGCAATCGTCATCGCACCATCAACCATCCTCATTTATGAGAGTATAAGAAACTTCATCTTAAAAAAAATCAGAATAAGTTCCAATTTATACAACACATACCTACCGTATGTTTGGAAAGAAATGCAAAAATAAAAACGGAGGAATTTATTTTGAAGTCAATATACGGAGTTAGACCTTCGTTCTTTTTTAGCAACACAGATCAGTTTCTCAACTGTGTTGCTAAAAAAGAACGAAGGACCTAGTATATAATGCGGCTTCACAATAAATTCCTCCAATTCGAGAGTGGTTCTGAAAAGCACCCATGGAGGATCGAACTCGTGGTCTATTTTTGAGTGTGAAAGGTAGTCAAGACTACAATTTTAGATGGATACCTTCCTTCGCAGTCGAATATGAAAAATCAGCTCAACATTGGATGCAACATAACTCAAGCACCAAATAAGTTATGGCACTATATGATGCATCAGTGGATAGGCCTTTACATAAGCTTTCCATCGATGTATGGGTCGGCTATGGAAACTTCACCTGAAAAAATATTTTTGCATAACATTCCAAACATACGGTACAGTACAACATTACATCAACCGTGGATTATCAGCTACCACCAAGTCTAGATTCTAGAGCGGGATATATTCCAATAAACGAAGTTTTATTCTTTTAGTTTGGCGTATGTGTATGAGCAAAAGGAGTGTATAATAGTTCACTCACATAAGATACAAACATAAAATATTTTCGGATAAAGGCTGTAGTACTACATTAAGTAGGTACAACACTATACAAAGGTATCAAACTCCCACTATACAAAGAATCAATTGGTATTAGACAGCTTAGGTAATATCTAAGAAGTATAATACTGAGATAAGATGAATGCAGCGCCGCCATCACCAAAGAGACGAACATCAAACTTTGTTGATGATGATAATGATGAACCACATCAACAGCGTCGACCAAGTGGTACACTGATATCTCCCGGCCGATCTCGTCTCAACTCAAAAGAAATTCCAAGAACATATTCTGGTTTATACGGTGCAGGGGCTGGTAGTTTTGATGAAGGAGAAGAAGAAGATAATAATACGACAAATATACTATCACCACCACGCATGAAACCAAGTGGTGTATCCAATCTATTACCATTTGAACTATCACACAATCGTAATACTGATTGGATAGCAGCGGGAGGTCCGGCATTATTACTTACCTATATCTCTACAATTGTTATATTCCTATTAACATTCCTAGCATTTATTACAGAACCAAAGAATGCATGGGCATTAATTAATCTATCACATGGATTAAGTACATTAGTATATCTACATTGGATAAAGGGTAATCCAGCAGATTATATGGATGGTACGCAAGGGGAGATGAATGCCATGACTACCTGGGAACAAATTGTTAGTAAACCTACTATGCATGTATATACCAATCAGAAGATTGATACAAATCAAAATAAAGTTGAATCATCATCACCAATACGAGGTACCTTTACAAATGCAGTCAAAAAATTACGAAGTCGCGATGTATTATATGTTGTACCGTCACTATTAGCACATGCTTCATGTCATGTGGCCAAGTACGAATATCATTATGTATTGATTAATTTAGGTGTTTGGGCAGTTGTCATGCTGCCCAAACTTCCATTCATGAATGGTGTTCGACTATTCGGTATTAATAGAACTATTGGAATTGATGATGCTGGGAATTATGAAGAAGAAGATGAGGATTGTTTGATGGATACCGAAGAAGAGACGTCGAAAGATAGTGCTATTGGGTACAACTTCAGTGACGAGGCAGAAGTTGAAATGAAGAAGGATCGTTAGTGTTGTATTATATAGGCGAGTCTAACCTGATAGAGAGTTATTGGTAAGACATATAGGACAGGACAGTATTGAAAGGAATGTATAAATAGAAGAAGTAAATAGTTATGTTCTGAACATGATGTGATGATAACGTGAACCTACTCTTAATTTTTTTTAGCAAGCGGCGAGACTGTAAGCATATGAGTTATCTGCACTTGCAATCACAAGATTATTTCCTGACATTGCAACCTGATCACTGAAGTAACTAGTACTGTTCGGTGGCGATTCGATGCTACTAATCTCAGTCCAATTCGAGTCAATATCTGTTCTTCGGAAAACGGTTGCCATCCCATTTTGAACATGCTCTCCGATGACCAAGAGGTTACCATCGACAGCTATCTGTTGTGTTTGTCCGAATCTACTGTTAGGGACGCCATGGGAGGCACTAAGCTCCTGTTGCAATACATAAACACCATACACAGAAGAGTAGTAATAAACCACTCCTGTCTTCTTTGATTGTATTGGGCAACCTGCATAGATTTCATTCTCCCCTTCCAGGGCTAGGTTTACTCCGAAACGACCATCACATTCGGGATTTGTGATGGTAGATTCTGGTACCCAAGATAGATCATTATACTCATAAAGATATACTATGCCCTCTGGATCATAACCGTACATACGATCTCCCACTGCAATTCTTTTGCCCTTCACCTTTACAACGCCTCCATAGTCCTTATTCAAAGCACTTGTAGGAGTAAGCTTCGTCTCGAACGCCCATGAATTATCTGTTTGCAAATGATAGACATATACAGATCCTTGATAGGCGGACGAGCTCACAACCATCACGCCATTGTCAATGTCTACATACCTACCAAACTGATATCCTTCACCAAGGTCGTCATGGACGATGCGTTCAGATAGATTCCATTGATCTGTCGAGTTCTTCTCATACATGTAAACAGCACCCGAGAAGTTGATCTCCTCTGGAGATCCCACAACTGCCCAACTACCAGAGATAGCCACACCAGACCCTTCTACACCTCCAGTCTTGAGTAGGTCGATCTCATCGGAAGATATCTTTTCTATTAATGATTGATTTGTGTGCGAAAAGAAATCAACACTTTCATTCCCCATTGAACCCTTCTTACCAGCCCACTTGTTGTATTTCCATCAACCCCAATCGGTGGGCTACATCCATCACAATCAGCTTTATACATTGGGCCAACATAACTAATGCATGAATCATTCAAATATTGAGGGGGGTCAACTGGAGTGTCTGCACTTGTTTTTAACATCAAGCTAATTATAACTGCCATGAGCATCACAAAGAATATAATGATGAATATGATAATACCCTTTGCATGCTTCTTCAGATAAGGTAGCTCCGCTAGTGGCTGTGCATCATATACTGGTGTTTCTTCACGGATACTGTCATCCTTCACTAGAGTTGCTTCTACCTGATAGAATGTAGGTGGCGATTCTGTTTCTCTACCAATGGTACGGCCAACATCTGGCACTGCTGGAGCTTCTTCATCATGGGTAGATTGTTCGGTGGAAGAAGATACAATATCTCTTGTCATCTTCAATCTCTTCTCTTCTAGTTTCCTTTCAAAGTTAGTAGCTGTTACTAGTGCCTCATAATCGATTGGTGCATTGCATTCTGGACAGAATAACGATACATTGGTATCATCTTCTTCTTTTGCAGAGTCCACAGTATCCTCACAATCTACAAAAGTCGGGCGAGGACCAGTCTCACCACTAATCTGCTCAATACGTTCAATGCTTGTTGTAAGCGATGATGCTGCTTTTGTCGAATCTACAATATCGTCGTAATCACGAGGTGATATAGGAGTTGTATCACTTATCTGCTCAATGCGTTCAATACTTTTTGTAAGTTTGATATTATCCATCATATGTTAATTATCATCTATTGCAATAGGATATTATGCTAATAAACTTGTATTTGTTCATGATCTCGGAGGAGAGAACTCTTGGTCATGGCATTAGACTTCGCTTTATGTCTTGTCCAACATGAGAATACATGAAGTCTTTTTGCTCCCAACCTCCTGTGCTCAATGTTGCTCCATCACTGCTCGACAGCTATATTTAGTACGGTGAAACTCTTTCTACCACAGAACCTCTCCAACATATCAACCCCACCCTCCTATTACCATACCTACGTGGCTGAGTAAAACGCTTTGAGAATTGGCATTGGCCCATAGGGGGGCCGGGGGGTGCCCCCCCGGAAAGTCAATTGGGGGGCGGTCAAATTGGCAATATCGTACACCAATATGGGTACTTTACGGGTACAAATGACGTATATATGGGTACAAATGTCCATATTTGTATCCAAATTGTGCCCCCCAAACTCACGGGGGGATTTACGGGGGCTAACCCCCCGGAATCGACATTTGCTCCCCCCTATGGGCCAATGCCTATTTGAGAATCAACACTAGCATCAATCAACGTTGTAATATGTCATACCTCATACCATTGCACCAAGGGTTCAATGGCAATGTATTGCATCCACAGTATATGATATGGCACGACAGTAGCTGATTTTAATATACTAACATCATAATTTCATAGTATTAAAGTCGGCGGCGATACGATAAGACGTTTTAGTACGATCTCGGGCACACTATAGAACACAAGATATACTCAAGTGAACAAAGATATTTTATATACATCATCAGTATAGCATATCTAATTCAGAGTTTACAAAGATATTTTGCATAAATCATTAGTAGAGACATATCTAATGAAAACACATCGCCAATGGCCTTGGAGAGGTTGGGCGATATCAATATTACTATTTACTAAGTTTTTACAACACCTCCCGAATCTGATTATGGCTCGAGTAGTAGTAGTAATAGTAATACCTCTTCCTCAGCAATACACACAAAAGCACCCACAGAAGAAAGACACGACGTTATTGTCAAATGTGTGCTAACAACTCCGTTTGCACCTAGCAGTATAAATGCAGCAAAGGGTACTCTCACTATCAATGTTCATAGATGGCTTGCGCCTAATGCTTCTAATGCGTTCATTAGAATGGTATCAGTTAAACACTTCGATGGTACTTTTATCTTCCGAGTCATTAAAGGATTTATAGTTCAGTTTGGAATTGAATCTCCAATACCAGGTGAGGAGGAAAAGAAACAGAGAAAGTTTCTAAAGGTAGATCTCGATCCACTGCCAACTAGTGCAGATGAATTAAGAATCAGATCCAATGTCCGAGGCTCTTTGAACTTCGCTGGAGGTAAATCATCATCAGGACAAGTGTATATCAATAGAGGAACGAATGCTCATCTAGATAAAGAGCCAGGCTCATTGCCATTTGCAACATTAGATCAGGAAAGCATGAAGATAATTGATCAAATAAGTAATATAGAGTAATATCTACAAAGAAGGCATGGGTCAAGGAAAGTCCGCGTTTGTTTTATTTGTCAATATGAAGTCTCAGTGGTTTGGCTAATTGACTCTCATCTGCCTTATTTAATTGCCTTTGCAACCCAAATTTACTAACATGTTACAATCATCTCTCTTTTGTTATCATAATAAATTATAATTAAAACTCATCTTCAGTAAAGGCCGTTAGGAAGGGAGACGAGGAAATCAAGACCCTCTTCCCCAATATGAGCAGGATTGAGAGGTGTTGGATAGATGATGCTTGATATTTGAGTCAAATCCAACTACCAAAAGAAAATGCATACCATAAATGGCACAGAATAGCACGAAAATAGTTGCTCATCTATTAGAATTGCTAGTCTAGTACATTAATTGTCAAAATAGATGCACTGGACTGCCTCATGCCTTCTTCTTACACAGAAGTGTCCATAGACAAGTCCGACGTGTCGGTGCTACCATCTAGAACCATCTTCTGTTCTATGAAGAAAATCTTGTTTCCCTTCTTCTCAACAAACTCGGCATACTCCCAACTTCCCGAGTTTCTCTTTCCAAATACACCATCACCAATGATGAGAGAAATAAAACTTGTATCTAAAATTGTAAATGAATTGTCGTCGACAGACGTTTCTTCAGATCTTCTTGCGTAGAATATCAAATGTTGTTTCAATTGTAATGTCTGCCGGTTTCCATCCATCACCAGCTTGAAAGAAAACCGTGTTCTCTATCTTCGCAATGATTCGAGTAAACTCCCACCTCCCTGAAGTTCTCTTTATAAATGCACCATCACCTACGTTGAGGGAAGAGAAGTATGCAACCTTTTCTGACCTTGATTGCTGTAGATCCATATCATGAGGAAGAGCTTCGTCTCCAACGAGGTAGTCCCATAGCCCGTCGTTGTCGTCGTGCTTAGGTATCCAAGACTTGTATTCCCTCTCCGCCCTGAGTTGTTCCCGTCTCTCGTCACGAAGTTCCTGAATACGTTCAGCTTGAACCTGTAAACGTTCATCTTGAGTCGAGTCAACACGTTCACTCAAAGTTACAGCTGTGTTCAAAGAAGATGTATTCTGACTCTTGATTCTCTTGGAAGATCGAGTAGGTTGACTAGATGATGATTGTGAAGATATCTTATTGGATACAGACTTGCGAGTAGACGCTTCCCTGGAAGCCTTTCTCCTGGAAGAAGACTTGCTCTTAGTCACAGTCTTTGCCTTGGATGAAGACTTGCTATTAGAAGTCTTGAACGCGGCATTCTTCGGTACACTTGTTACAACCAACTCCCAATTACTATTCTCAGTGTTTGGATGCTTTGGCAAACGATTGCTCACTTTCTCATGTGATGTACAATTGCTATTACCACAAGTAAGGTTCGTCATCCACATACCTTGAGTTATCGCATTGCATCCAGGAGCAAGGCATTTCCAAGTATACTCATTACAATCCAAGCCTTTTTCTTTCCTTCTCTCCAAATGAGTCGCCTTCTGTTGATCGCTCTTTGTCTTACTGGCTTTGTCGGTCGCTGATTCTATCTTGGATGGAATACTAACTACCTTCACCAAAGTCATCTTGTTAGTTGACAATACCTCACCAAGATCATCTTGCTTCCTGTATCTAAACCCTACTTGTAACTTCACACCAACCTTCTCGGCGTTGCACTTAAAAGTGTTATCAGTGACGTTTGTTATCATTGTAATATTACCACCAGAAACCGGTTGTCCACCAATGACAAAAGGTTTATCACTGATGGATTGAGGGAAGTTGGCCGTTTCTAGTGTCTTACTACTCCAAGACTCACCGCGAGGAATGGCAAGGAATTCACCAGTTGTTAGAGATGAAATAATGTCATCTACAGATTCTCGTGCTCTGTTACGTGAACCAAGATCACTAATGACTACATCGTTGTCTGCTGCCCATTGACGAATGTATTCTTCTAATTTTGGTACTAATGAGACCGATTGAAGCTGTGTAATGATTTTCGACCACTTAATTGTTGACCAATTAAGTGACTGATACATGGATTTTTCAATATCCAACTTCAATGTTGTGAAGAACTTGTTCAACTGACCATTGCTAGCAGTAGTGACATAGGAGAAACGACGGATCAGGTCATCAATCATGAGTGAACTTGGCAGCCTTGTTACATATCTAGCAGTATAAGATGATGGATACAAGATATCATTTGGAGTAAGGCCGACATCATTCTCTCCTCCGAACTTTTCAATGGCATTGATGGTCTTTGGAGTAATCATATCACGGAACAAGGCAGCTGCAAATCGTAGACTACCGTGTAATCCACAATTGGACACTTCCATAATAATTGACCCGAGAATAGCACTAGTAGCAAAGTTGGTTCCTGCAGCATCAACCTGACAAGTAGCATATCGAATGACTTGTTTCAATACATCAATAACGATGGCACGACGTTGGGATTCTTCGACTGTAATGAAGTCTCTAGAATCTCCTGCAATGGATAGATGACCATGTAGATAGATGAATGTAAAGTCTTTTTGAAAGACAATGATTTCACCTCCTAACAAGGTGCGTACCCGACGAAAACCATGACGGTGTAGAATCCTCTGTGGTGTCTCAAGTGACTTGTACATGTAGTCTTGAGCATCGACAATAATGTGGCTGATACGATTGCTCATCTGTGCATAACTTGAAATGAGATCCTCGAAGAACTTGTGAGCCTTGTCTAATGTTGTGGTAGGGAAGTTGTCATCAAACATCTCATCTTGTGTGGTAGCATTTGGATGAAGAGCCTTGCCGATTATATCTGTCCATCTATTCTTCCCAACAATGTATTCTGCTGCTGATGGACCAGTTGACAGCACGCCTTCTTTGACACCAGTCTTCCAGGTACAAATAGAAAAGACAAAAGCAGTAGCAGAGCGTGCACCTTGCTCGGCAATGAGCCCGATGATTTCACCCGCTGCCTTGATAGCAACACTTCTGTGATCATTGTACTTGGATTCATCCCACATGAATCCCTCCGAAGGGCAAGGAAGGTGGTACATGATCTGTAATCCAGTCTCAATCAACTGCATCATCTGCTGTCTCTTGATACCGCCACGGTGCCACTCGTAAAGGATGCGCTGATAGAAGTCTTTCAAGTTCTGAGGAGCAGATGACTGAATAACCTCTAGAAGAAACTCCTTGTAAAGATTGCTCAATTCTTGATCAATCTCGGCTGTAATAATGTCAAAACTGACAATTCTGATTAGGATGAAGTTCTTGTCAAAGTTGCGATATTGTTTCCGATACTCCTCAAGCCTTTCAGGGGCGTTAGCTGTCATACCGATTTTGATGAGGCTCCCACTCTTGTTGTACAATGCATATATCATACCGTATCGTTCAGTCATGATTTTCTTGGCCCAATCAAACTTGGAAACGTCAACTACTTTTGACAGTGGGTTCAATACATATCCATGTTTCAACAGTATATCCACAAACTGTTTACCATACTTGTGTACAATGGCTTTGATGGAAGAATTGACAATCAAAGGACTGTCCTTGATTGGAAAGGCATTAGGATCGCGGTGTTTGGTAAACTTGGGGTATGTTTCTGAGAAGAGAGAAGATAGGTGATAAAAGGGTTAGTCGGCGGGCAAGTAGACAATAGGTCAAAGGTAAAGCGTGATATCAGAGCAGGCAAAGCTACTTACCAGTCTCCCCCGTCTCACTATTGTAGAATGAATTGGACTTAGACTCTCGAGGTTTCCACGTCTTCTCAACTATTAAAACAGCAGCCTTTGCAACCATACCAACTGCCATAGAAATAGCATGGCAATACTCTTTTAGATCCATATCATCAATAATTTCCCCACCGCTGTCTGCCATTGACATTGGTACACATATAAGAAACATTGAAAGAAGCGACCCAAACTTGCCATTCAATAAAGATGCAAACTGTTTCTGCCCCGAATGGGTGTGTTGCCATATCCATGGCACAACCGTATCAAATCGGTACCCAACAACAAAACATGCTAGAAACGGGACACATGTACTGCATAAACGCATAGCAATGTGGATATATTGCTCAAGAGGTACCGAGGTAGCAAATCGAAGTAGCTCTTTAGTCCCCGAGAGAAACAAACCAGCAGAATACAATGTGGCAAATGCAAACCAAAGCATTGAACCAAGTAAGATGCAATATCGACTTCCACTACAAGCTGGAGTTTCAACACCCATATGTGAATCTTTCTTACGATTACGCCTCCCACGACGACGCCGTAATTGTTTCCCGCTGGCTTGATTGGTGTGGCCTATAATTCTTGGAAGACAACATATCAACAACAGAACAATACTGAAGACTGCGGGCTTTCCACCAACGATTGTCACTTCCTTTTCACCAATATAATAACCGATGACTGTAAAATTATTTACCGAATCAGCCAATGATATCAGCGATGCAATCAACGGATCAGCTAGTGATATCAGCACACGGCTGAAGCTAATCATGACGAACCCATACTTGGAATATGAAAGGACAGTTGAAATGAGTATGCAAGTATTCTTCCAAACAGACCCCAAAAATGAGTTCACTCGCATATTGACCTTATGTAATGTTATGTTCCGTGTGATAACTTTGTAACTTGATGCAATGGGTGAGCTAATACAATCAGGTACCAAAGGAATGATGTCTTTCCGAATCTTTTCGCGTGTACCTCCCGAGGGTATGAAATATCTGTACACCATCATGAGAGGAAACAGCAGGATGCAAGGAAGTATACAATACTGTGTGAACCACGCATCTCGTTGCACAATTTCGTACTGTCGGATATAGAAAAGAATAATACAATGAGATATGACGGAAACAAGAACAGGGAAGGATATTGTGTGGTTTTATCAGACAAACAACATACTTACATACTCCTCAACCATGGGAAATGAAGCCTCAAGGCTTGAATTGAACATAGTCCTACGGAGAAACACAGTAAAAAGGAACCAATTGGAGATCCACCTAATCGGTAATGGATCACAAGCCTTATATCCAATGCAATATGCTATCAAGGGATATATCATTACCTCTCCTAACACAGCCAATACAACAAAGAAGGATGCTGATCTTGAAATTTCTCCACAAAGTAATTCATAACCGGCACTCCATACAGCCGCCTGTACAGCCTGAACGAGTAGCCACATAACATCTTGTATAAAATTCACATCCATATTGAATTCACGTAATATAATCCCACTGTATAAATGAAATAAGTTAAAGAAGAGAGAGTATAAATGGTCACATGAACCATTCAAAAATGATGAGTTGCTTTTTTACACATTAAGTAAAAGGCACTGCGCCACCTCCTAGCCAACTTACGAGTATAGAATGAATGAATTACGTGATACTGATATATGGAGTGATTAATGTGGTGTGTGGTTGGATGACAGTGATATATTTTTAGTAATCGTTTCTTGGTGCAGTGTTGATTCAAAACTAAGTAGATATAATGGTGATGAATACCAGAGAAGATGGCCACTGGAGTGTGTAAAAACCTTATTAGGTGCCAGATCCTGCATATTTAATTATAAAATGAGATGAGACAAGGTGTAGATAAAGGTACAGTGATGAGGCAATGAGTAGAAGACCTGAGGCAATAAAACGAACAATACAAAAAAATAAAAGACTTTTCTTACCTATCGCCGCCGAGGATGACCTCAAAGCGGAACAAAGGGTGGCGTATCGTGACCGGTGGACCCTAGGCAAATTTTATGCGGCGTGTGGAACGGGTGTTTGTCGTCTGGTGTTTGCCAGAGGTGGACTGTTGCCTATTGCTGCTATCAACATTTATTGTTTGAGATTTTGACTTTGGTTTTCGTTAAGTCGCCAAATCACTTTAGAGCCCTTTTATAGATTGAGCTGGATTGAGACGAGATAAGAACTTATTATTAGTATATCATATCAAATGGACACAGTATAATAAACTCTATATACATTTGTTCTTACCATTGTAAACTCACTATTACTAGCCTTACTGTCATACCAGAAGATCGCCTTTTTTAGCGTCAACTAAAATTAGCATCCAAATTTTATCCTACTAATAAACTAACATTTGGGATATGGTTGGAATTCTTATAATGTTTTATAAATAATTATTATCACTTTTCTTTTCTTTTTACCCGTCATTTTTAGTGAATATCACTTTATCATTTAACACTTTTACTACTGCCACCCTAATACCAAATGCACTCCTAAATCCGGATAATGCAACCGAGAGTGGTCGTCACAGATCAAAGGGTATGCATAGGATTTATGATGTTGATGATGGCGAACAGCAATTAAAAGATTGCAAAGTTGTTGTTGGGTTTGTTGTGTATATGATTTTATATGATATGATCATATCGCGACGACTCTACGCCATCGTTTGTTGTTATGCTGTTGAAAAATGATACAACATTGCAATTTGCTTATCAGTCCTAGTCGCTAAGCAACTAGAGTGGACTTGCTTAATACCGTATCACCATCAACATGATGCATGGCCGATCCGCTAAATCAGCCAGTAGCAGCCTTCATTAGCATATAGATAGCTAGCTACCTACGCAAAAAACTGTCCACACAAAAAAACTGTCCACAGAGCCATTTTCTACGTAGCTACCGCGTAAATTGCAAAATTTCAACAAGACGGAGCTGTCGAACTTTCACCGCATATCGTCGCCGATAATTATAATTATAAGACGTTTAACATATGTAGAATTATCTACAACTTATGCTGAATAAGAATCTGCCGGCGCCGCTTGCTCATTTTTCCGTTAGCTTTCAGCGGAGGAATGTGAAATTTCTGTGTCGATTGAGCACTCAATAATCGATGATATGGCCGCCAGCGCTATATAGTCGTCTAACACAGTTGACCAGCGGATCTAATGAAAGGTAATGATCATAATATCAATTGGTTATTGATAGATAACATTGTCTGGTCAATAACATGGCTAAAGTTGTTGTTCTAGGAGGAGCATCATCATGAACACAAGATATGCACATCATCGATAATGACAATGTTCTAGCTTAAACTAAATGGAAACTAGTACATTATGTTTATATCTATATATAAGCTGTCAATATATGTCGGCAGCAGGTGATCCTATCGCCATGGCATCGACTTATTGACGATGATAGGTATTTCATTGCAATAAAATGTCAGTTTATAAAAGTTGTACTACACAGTCAATAATGCAGTATTTTCATTGCAATAAGTGGCTCCCGATGTCGCTCAATACCTAATGGATGCACTACATTAGGCGGCTGCCGTGCCATTGTCCAAATGAG
>Ga0214480_100473_pt1 | contig 20452 bp, 12 predicted proteins | sample M1_20Mar14CPVII9_3_FD_165042 | JGI IMG/M metagenome (GOLD analysis project Ga0214480, IMG submission 165042) | Marine eukaryotic communities from Monterey Bay, California, United States - M1_20Mar14CPVII9sort6BwellE17 | ecosystem: Environmental > Aquatic > Marine > Unclassified | place: USA... | reverse complement strand
ATCAATATATTGTAATCCAGACTTTGTTTTGAATACTGTTACCGATTTCCCACCTTCCATTTTGTTTGTGAATGTTGGAGCTGATGTTGATTGTGGAATACTAACAACTCCTTCTATATCATTAGCGTTTGATGTTGATGGGTTTGTTAATATTGTAGATGTTGCAGCAATTGCAACAGCAGCCGAACGATAAACCTGTCCGATGACATCCCTTCTATTGAATTGTGATGTAGAAGATTTATTATTGTCATTAGTATCTGATGAGCTTGATTGAGAAAGTTGTGTTATTGATACTCTATTATTATTATACGGCGATGTTGAAAAGGCATTGCAAATATTATTAAAATCGTATCCTATTACAACGAAAAGGATAAGTAGTACTTGTATTGTCATCATGATATGATACTATGTAGTTGAGGTAGAGTTGTGCGTCAGTAATAATATGTAGTGTGATGATGTTGGAGTATCTTCCTCCGTACTACTCAATAAACTAATGCCGACAACAACAATCGACAGAGCGTATCAAAACCTAATCTGCAGACGGTATTACTTGACAATCTAAACAGCTATAGCCAACTAGCATGCAACACCAAAGTTATCAAATCTCTACGTTAAATAAAAAGCTCCTCCTTACATGTGGAATATTTTGTCTTTATGTCATTTGAGGTTGCTACGATAGTTGATTGCTAGAGTTGCTTTGGCCAGGTTAGTTGAGTTAGTTGTCAAGGAAACCATGCATGTGGTATATACTGCAAATATCGTCATTAGTTAGATGCCCTAATCAGTAGTGGTCTCAAAATTGGTTCGAGTTATAATACCCCGGTAATCACCGGTCTTAAATTGGTTCGGTGTACGATGGCAAAGAAGAGTAAAGGGAAAGGTGCACCTACTAATGTTGCACAAAAGAGGATGAGCAGTAAATCCTCCAGCAATTCAACCTCTTCTTCTTCTTTTAAGTGGATAAATGCGGTATATATCGTTGGTATCTTTATAATACTGCTGTTCATACTGCTGAGAGATGGTGATAATAATAATGTTCATGATATGAAAAATAGTGCACATAATAAACCGGTACATCACACTCCACATATTGATGGTGTAGCAATGAAAGAGCTTGATATACATCGAAGAAATATTACAGAAGAGTTTCTAAACAGTTTTGTTTGCAATTATAAACCAAATGAAAGCTATACTACATCTTCAACCAATGTAGATATAGAAGGATATTGTCATCCAAAATTATCAGCATATCATAGAACACAACAAGTATCAATATCAAACTTAAAAGAAGATAGGTTTTGGACTCTTCAGAAACTACAAACCAAAGTTTTGCAATATTTCAATAAGCAGCATGCCATTGGCGATGATGGTATACAAGCAGGAGAGTTAGTAATGAGACTTCCTCGAACTCTTCAAATTTGGGATCTGGATGCACTTCGAGATGAGTTCATTCAGCAAGAGTTTCTTGGATTAGATTCTAGAAGTAGTGGTAGTATAGAATCAACAGATGCAACAGCAGCAAAGCAATCCATTGCCAGACATAAGGATACACAAAATCCCTTGGACTCTGGTGCATATCTTGCTGTCTATTTGATTCGTCTTATGCATGGTGCTCAAGCTAAGTTTGATGATAGCTCAAACAATAATGAACAACGTGGGAAGAATGAAGGAGAAGAATGCAAATTGATAATACAATGGAGTGATGTAGATCAACACAAACAGCGGATAATGATGCTTGCTCCATACTTCGACATACTTCCAACAGTTGCAGATCGATCATCTTCTACAAACCCACACAGTCATCCTTTATTCTGGTCACTATCAACTATACAATCCTTGTTTCCGCGATATACACATACATTTGATTTGATACTTCACTATCAACAAATGATCAAGTCGGAGTATGAAGCGCTTCAGCTTTTATCTATAGAGTTTGGTAATAACGTCGAGTATTTGGAGTATCTGAATATGAGAATCAATGTATTAAGCCGTGCGTTTGGAGTACAAGCAACTTCAAATGACAATGGAGCTAAATGGAGTACCTCGGGTGAACTTTTACTTAGTGATGAAATGAGATCATATGAGACTAGCAACTTTGGAAGTTCTTTAAACGATGATGATGATGAATTCAAGTTACGCTCCATGTGTCCATTGCTCGACATGTACAATTCTCACCCTAATCCAAATGTTATTTGGAGATATGACTCGAAGACTTCAGCTTATACAATACATGCATCTGATAGTAATGTCCAACCTGGTCAGTCGATAGTTGTATCTTACGGAAAGTACACAGATGGCCATCTCTTCTCCAAGTTTGGTTATGTCAATGGTGATGGGTCTTCTTCAACTGAGGTTAGCCTTGCTGTATTTCATAGAATGATTGCTGATGTTGGGTTAGACCGTCAATACTCACAACTACCATTTTCTGTGTGGAATTCAACTTCTCGTGACGAGGTATTTGTTGCAGTTGATCATGCAGATAAGAAGATGAAGAAGAGTCTATTATCAGCAAAACAAGTTTTGAATATACAAGCAAAGGAACTGATACGATATCTTATATTCGATGATGGATATAGAGGATGTATTGACTTGAATATCAATCAAGGGTCACCTGATGAAGAGCTCAAGCTACTAAAACTGAAGCATTTGATACGCCTTGCCAACTATCGAAAAGCATGGACTGTTATAGTACCACCAGAGAATCCTGATGCTCTTCCATATCAAACTTTAGAATCACGATCAAAGAACAAGAAGAGTGCAGTGGGGGTTAATGCAAACCGTATCATATCAATCTGCCGTTTGCTTAGTTTGAGAGTAGACGACATTGGTGGTGATACAATAGCTTATTTGAGAGAAGGACTTACAACAACTGATTTCCTACCTGATAAGCACGAAGATACACTAGAGTATCGATCCATGATGTGTGTGGTTCGACTATGTAATGTTGCATTAGGAAGATATAATGGACATGACAATACCGAACCCAATCTAGTTGGTAGTGCGGAGTGGAATGCTTGGTATGTCATCACTGGAGAAATTAGAGCTCTAGGCATATTATTACAAACCTCTGCCAGCGAGGCAAACAGATTGAAACATAAGTATCAAACTACAAAAGGAAATATCAATGAGGAGTCAATGCAAATGAGAGATGGAGCCCCTTGCTCATTAGATTATAGTTTACCTCTACTAGAAAGAGTTTGATCAAATGGTGGCTACAATGACTTATCACCTAGAAGATTGAGTTGAGCCTCCACTCCTGTATCTCTGTACACTCATAAAGACTCCATTAATTAAACGTAGAATGGAGTGTTCATAACAACATGTATCCAGGGCTCTGCCACGAATCTAACCACAATATAAAACCCAACAGCAAGGAAGATTGATATCGGTAACGCTGGAAGAGCATGTTTATACACAGCCAATAGAACTAAAGTACCCCCAAGACCAGCCAATATTACCAAAAAGGATGATATGAAGCACGGGAAGCTATACTCTGCTGATTTTGCCACCAGGACTGAGTAGAAGATGAAGTCGCCCTGAAAAGAGTAAATGAAAGGAAATTATGAAATGCAGTTGTGAAACATAAACTTTACAAAGTATAGAGAAGACTTACCAATCCCAACTTGATTGTATTGCTAAATCGTCCCTCTTCGTCATCTTCATCATCCATCTCCTCATAAACTTTACCATTAGTACGATCGACAAACAATACTCTCTTCAATACACCATTGGAACCAATTATTCCATAGCGTTCATTTTTATCGCGTTTTGGCTGCTTGACAATAGTAGCACCATTGCTAGGAAGGATTGCTTCGACAATCTTTCGTTTCTGTGCTGGGGTATACTCGCCATCTGGAATTACATATGGTGTTTCTGAACTTGCATCTACACTTGATGCAGCCGAGGCAATAGAAGATTCGTCATCCTTTTCAGTGCCTTCTGAGTGCAAGAGCGGACTTGTAGTTGGACTATCAGTCTTTACTGAACGCTTCCTCTGCCATCTACCTTTCTTTCCAGGCTTTCCAGGTTGAAAAGGAGGTTTGGTTAGAGGTAGTTTGTATAATTTGGCAATAGCAAAGGGTATTTTGGCAGTCCTCGGTGTAGCGGAAGAAGATCTATCTAAAGTATTGCTACTTCGTTCACGATTGATTGCTGAATTTGTAGATTGTTCATCTGTTTGACTGTTACTCGAAGTATTATCCCCAGTGTCCATTGGGGTAATCATTTCAACATCTCCCGAAGAACCACTGTACCCAGAAACATCTGATGTAGTACCCAAGTTAGGCAAATTATTCTGTTCAGAGTTTGGATCTGTGGTCGTTGGTTGTTCATATCTATCTGCAGTCATCGATGATGGTGGTGATTGTGAACCGTCATCATCTCCATTGTTGTCATTACTTCCATTATTATTTGTACCTCGACCTTGCATCACTGGTCGTTTCAGCCCCTCAGGAATCTCTGCTTCGTATAATAGACCTATAAAGTAATAAAAGCAGATCAATAGTTTGAGGCAGAACTTAGTTTGCACTCGAACAACACAACACAAACAACTTACCTGGCATTTCTGGAGCATCATCATCGCTCATTAGATTAACGAGAAAACGTAATGGCCCACAAGGCGTTAATACAGCACAAAGGTCATATAATCCCAACATGATTAATAATGTCCATGTAGATATTGTATCAAAGTGTGATAATTGCCAACTAATAATAACTGATGAAGCAATTAAATAACCTTGAGTAATATAAGTCGGGATACCTACAGCATAAAAGATTGCAGTAACACCCACCACAGCAAAGTTAACTAATATAAATACAAAAGTAAACCAATCAATTGGTATACGATACTTTTCAATAGCAACATTAAATAGTTCACCTCCTAAAATTCCCAACAATGTCATACTTGAAAACATCATATAACCAATTAATACCTTCATACAACGATATTTGTATAATAATACAATCCCAAATGTCATAGTACCGATAACAGTCACAATTACTAATCCATTTGCAAAGTCTTTAAATATTTGTTTGGATGTTGAATCATTATCTGTATCAACTGACCAAACATGATATGCTTGAGACATTAATGCAGCCCCCTGTTGTATAGTTTGTGGAGTATTAACATATGTTACTAGGAGATCCGTGCTATCGCGATTTATGATGTGAAAGAGAGATGATTGTAACACATGTTAGTACGTGTGGGTTGGAAAGACAATTAAATAAGGCAAATACAGATCAAACGAAGTAGCAAAATCATCAAGACTTTATCTTGAGCATATGAATCCACATGATAAAACAATACAAACGCGGACATTCCAGCCAGTGCAGCTAGTACCATTGTAATTGATACAGGCAATGATATAACATGGAAGGAATGTGCTGAATACATTAGTTCGTTCAACGAGAGAGCAATCTCCTCATCATCTTCGTCTGTTGCTTCATCATCAGATTCACAAGCGTCGTAGTTCTCTACACGCTGGAATCCGCCTCTCGTATCGTCATGATGATAATTTGGTAGACAGTTACCGTCGGCGTTTGCAGGTTCTACCATGTTATTAATTGCTGGCTTTACTGCCAACTCCATCTATCGGATAACAACACAAACTGGCTACACCAATAATCAAAGATCAGTGTTTAGTGTTTATTGATCTTTGCCAATACAATACTTTTCATCAAACAAACTCTCAATTCAAACGACGTTTGCTCTCAGTATCAAGTACTTTTTGGGGAGGAGGATACCGGCTAGGATACCACATAATGAGAGTACAGAGTAAGTGGATGGTCGGTGAGGAGTTGTGTGTAGTGGACTGTGGATTTGTTTGATGATGTTTGTCGTTATACCTCTTTAACTTGTCTCGATTTAATTATTTGGTACATCAATTCAACTATGTTAAGCGAGGATACCACAGATTTAAAGTCCAAGATGGCATTCATTTTAAACATGAGGTGTATCCTTCTATTTCTTATACTCTAGCAACTCTTCCTCGCCAAGCTTGGCCATTGGATCTTCAGCACCTCTACCCTTTCTTAGTCTATATGCCTCCATATCCTCTTCGGTTACATCAACTTCTGCTGATAACGAGTTATACTTTCGCTTACCATTCTTCCCCTCCTTTGCCATTGCCGCTGCGGCCTCTTCCTCTTGTTGCTGTTGTCGTTTCATTGCCTCTTTTAACTTGTCTTGATCAAATTCCTTATGTTGATCTACATTACTGCCATACATTTTCGATTGTTGATTTGGCTTAAACTTGTTATCCCCGGTAAGAGCCGAGTTATTGTTTGCCTTGGGAATAACCTCGAGCATCTTTCGTGCAGATGCCAACATTGCTGAACCTGCCATACCACTTCCATATTGCAGCTCATTGGATTCATCATTAGCAATACGTCCATTAACTCCAGTTCCGTAGGATGATTTAATTAATGAATGATCATCGGCATATCCCCATGCAAATGCACCTTTATGAAAGTACGAGCCCCAAACCGCAGTGTGACCATTGGGATGTATATCTTCTTCATACTTGCATGGGATTGCCACCCTCTTCTTCTGTTTTGCACCTCCTGCTGAAGCCGATGCAAGTCGTCCATCTCTTCCATATTCTTGCTCTGCATGTGATACTCCAAATCGAGTGGCACGTTCTTCTGGTGTTTCCTTGGATGATGCAGCACTACCACCTATATTATTTGCCCCCGACGAAGATGCATCTAGATATTCCTGTCCACCATATCGATCCAATACAGCCTTTCTCTTCTTCTCCTTCATGTCCAATCCACGAGATTCAACCTTCTTCCTCATTAATTCTGCCTTACTAGGGTCAGCTTGGACATGAACGGCACCCTCCATCCCTAACTTCTTCTCGGCATCCCAAGCAAATAATTGTGTCTCAGCCAAGGCAACAGCATCACCACTAATCCTACTAAAATTATCACCAGCAAATCCTAAACTTTCCGCAGCCGCCTGTTGCTGTCCAAAATCATTCCCCTCATCGGCATTATTCGCATACGGATTATCACGCATCGATCTTGACTTGGGATCATAATATGCACTATTCGGATCCAAGTTGCGCAGATACTTGGCAGTATCCTCACGAATACGCAAGTTACGTGCCGTAACCTTCATTTGGGCACCGCCCACACCACCCTGACGTGCTAATCGGGATGTAAACATCTTTGCCTCCTTATCCTTTTGCATAACCTCCTCGTCGGATGAGAATTCATTATTACCATCATTGTCCGAATCATAATCTGGAAGATGCGCGTTTTATGATTTTTGAAGATGAAGAGAACCGGTTGTAACATATGTTAGTACATGTGGTATGCAAGGGCAATCAATTAGAGCTAAGGTCAAATGAAGCGGCAAAATCACCGAAACATCATATTGAACACACAGAATTACATGCCAAAACAATACTAACGCGGACTTTCCAGAATCCGAATCGCTATCCGAGTCTGAATCAGATGGTTTCTCCTTCTTATCTTGTTGCTCTTTCTCTTTTTGTCGTTCCTCCTCTTCCAACTTGCGTTGTTTCTTACGCTGTTCTTTCCGTAATGCCTCACGTTTACGATATTTCTCCTCCATCTTTTTCATATGTCCATCAATTTCAACACCATGGTAACTATCTCGTTTCGAATCATATGTCTCCTTACCAAACTGTGTACCCTTTTGAGTAACATTATTCGTCCTGCTACCAGTTTTAGTAACACGCATACGGGGTACATTCATTAATGATATTGACTTTTGTTTCTTCTTATCCCAAGGTCTAACATTCCTTTCTATATATCCATCCTCATACTTCAAATCAAAGCATTTACCCTTCTCTGATATTTTAACAATCTGTGCAATAAGATATGGTTTCTTATTCTTCTTTAATGCCTCGATCCACATTCCTAATTCATATAATTCTGCATCATCATCTTCATCGCCATAGGATCTTCTGCTCTTCTTCTTTTTACGTTTTTGTTTTTTCAACTTCCTCTTAATACGGTCACGTTCCTCTTTAACTAATCTATCCGACTCTGCTAAACTAATCCCCCTCTTCTCTTCATCACGTCGTTGATCGGCCTGATGGTCAAGTGTCGGGCCGGCATCACCACCATCGGCTAGGTACCATGGTTTCTTTGTAATAAATTCAGGATTGTGTGGGTTGATTATTGCACCTGTTTTAACATCAACTTCGGCGGGAGCGTTACCTGCCTGACGTGCCTCTTTTAATTCACGTTCGGCACGTCTATCTGATGCTGATTGAGTTGCCATTATTGTTGTTGTTGTTGTTGTTGTTGTTGTTGTGTGTATATATATAATTATTTAGGTATCGTTAAGGCTGATTGTATATAATTATTGTGGAGATACAATATATGCTAAACAACTGATAGTAATGTCTAATCCAATTCAGAGGTATATCATTTAACTTTTGAGCTTGCTTGATTTATCACTTTCTTGAAAATTTAGAATTGCAATGAGATTGCAAACAAAAATTACACACTCCCTACTGATTATTGACGAGTATCTCTAGCAAGTTCAATTGACGATGATCATAGCATTTATCCAGGCTCTATTTTCATCACTGAAATGTGCAATGATAGTAGTAAAGTTAGACTTGTGATGGTTCGGTGACCTTACTGCTCAGAGTCACGGGGCCATTTCCGACTTCAGAAGTTGATAGGTCGATAATATAAGTCGATATCGTCATACGGCCGACAGATAGTGGAATTCTACGACATTAACTATATGAGGAAGGCCTTCACTCTACTTGCTTACCAGTGTAGGACAACCATACATACATAATATGCATATGACTCTTCCTTTCATTATGATGCGATACGAGTAGGACTGTGTCAGCTGGCCAATGGCCAATGAGGCCAGATTTTTGGCCAAAGTGGCCAGCCAATTTGGATACAAATGACATATATATGGGTATAATATCCATATTTGTATCCGATAAGTATCCGTATTGCGTACTTTTGTACTAAAGTGGCCAGTGTACTGGCCAATGGGGTTTTTAAAGTGGCCAGCTGACACAGCCCTAGATACGAGAGATTATGAGAGTTAGATCACTTTCGCACGTGATACATATTATTGATTAAATAATGTCTTCTCCGATCAATAACAACAACAAGAAGAAGAAGAATACGCCACGTTTCCTTGATTATAGAAGAAGTCCATTACCATTAGATGTATCATTATCCTTTTCAAATATATGTTTCAACAATGTTACTGTACGTCAGCTTATCAAAGCAAAAAGAGTATATGTAAATGATGTTATAGAAACTGATTGTCATCGTTTGGTATGTCGGTATACTGATTGTATATCAGTTGATGATAATACCTTTTCCAATAGATGTATTGTAAAGGAAATTGCAATACCAAGATATTACATCTGCTACAAGCCACGAGGCGTGATATGTTCCACAAAGTACAATGTAGGTTTTGATCGAAAAGATTCTATATTGATATCAGATTGGCTTGCCAATATTAGTAACTATAGAGGTGAAAAGATATTCAACATTGATATGGCAGCAACAACAACGAGAAAATTATCAACACAAGCAATCAAAACAGTCGGTAGACTTGATGAAGAATCAGAAGGATTGATATTACTAACGAATGATGGTTCATTTACAAGATTACTTACAGATCCAGACTTTGGTCTAAAGAAGACATATCGTGTTGTAGTACGAGGTAGTTGTTATAGTAGGATTATGCTAGATGCTCCTCCTACTACTAATAGCAATGGATATTTTGCAGACAAAATTGCTGAAATGATACATCTTGGTAATCAACCGCCATCACCTCATAACACAAAGCAGCAGCAGCAGCAACAACACTTTCCCTATGAAAGTATTAAAGTACTTGATGCAGGAAAGTTACCAACTCAGCACACATCAGATGATAGTTATTATGCTGTTATCGACATAATCTTGCGAGAGGGTAAACGACATGCAGTAAGACGAATCATTAATAATGCTACTGGTAGTATACGAGTTTGTTACCTATCACGAATCGGAATCGAGGGCTTGGAAGATATATATGATGTGATCAAGCCTTATTCGATTAACGATGCATATGAATTAGAGTGTCTTCCAGTAGATGGTGCAAGACATTGTATGGATGTACCTCAAGGAAAAATGTTGGATCATCCTTCTACTAATGACAGAGGACAAGATAGAAAGATATATCCAATAATACTTCATCCTGGAAATGTCATAGAGTTACCGAAGGAAGATGTGGATAGAATATTTGCATTGCGAAAAGAATACATAGATCATTGATAGTAATATCTAACAGCCTTACATTAACAACTCTTAATTTAGTTGCTCATCGAATGGAAATCAAAGAAGATCTCAACTCCTAGGAATAAACTGTTCAAAGTGTGATCTAGCCTTTTGTATATTCATCAATGTAGCCGCCTTGTGTGTTCCATGTCCCCAATCTTGACTATTTGGTCCAGTATTACTAACAATCACCATGATATAAGTGTTGGCAGTAAAGGCATCAATGAAAGCTGTAAACTTTGAGTTGGATACATCCATACCCTGGAATTGAGACTGGGCCTTTCCACAGCTTAGCTTGAATTGTTTTACAATGTTGGATATTTTCTCAAACCGATGTGCATCAAATTTATTCGTATTGGACGGGTCGTTTGTAGGTAGTGTTACATCAAGATCTGGTGATGGTGAGGGATTGATTGGAGGAGATCCTAAACTTGTTGGAGATGTGGGTCGGGCCTCGGCTGCTCCATTTTCTTCTGATGCCCCGACGACATCTTCAGCGGTATCATCCTTGGTATCATCATTATAATTATCTTTCTCTTCGCCAGCCGAAAGAAGTCTCTGTTGCTGACCTCCATCATCAATTGCTTCATTCTTTGCTTGTGCATGACTGATCACTAAAAATGTAGCCCTTTCAAACAATACTACTTCATCAGCATCACATATACGACAAAAGTCAGATAAATGACTTTCCAGTACTCCAATATTGGGTATCAAATTTGTAACAATCTCACTCCATGCCTTATATAGTGTTTCATCCCATATACTCGTACCAAAGCACTGAAAGTGCTGAACGCCCACACCTACACAACTTTCCTCAATTAATCGTTTCCTATCATCTAATATTAATTCCCGTTCCTCCTCGGCAACTAAATCCATCTTATGAACTAAAACAAATATCCTTGCATCTGGACTATTCTCCTCCATAGCTTCCAATACTCCAGCAAAGTGATCAAAGTCTTTTTCGGGACAATCACTTTCAATATCAAATACATATATTAATAACTCTACACTACGGAAGATTGTTTCCCGATCACGTTCAAAGTAACTTTCATAGAATGCATCTTGTCCACCACAATCCCATAAGTTTAATACTAAATCACCTAGGAAACGCACATGATGATGTTCAACATCAAGTGTTGGTGATAGACGCATGGTATCACGTGCTAGATAGTTTGCAAATATGATTGATCGCATGGATGTTTTGCCTGAGTGGGCCTTGCCCATTAATAATACCTTCTTCTTGGCCATGATGTGATGATGTGATACTTATGCTATGATTTAGTTGCAATGTCTTTCAGAAATGGTATAGTGATTGTAGTGTTGAGGGACGAAGATGTGCTCAAAATGATATCAACACCGCAAAGGATAATGATAACAATAATATCCTATCCGAATTAATTCACAATCCTTATACAGCAATCCAAAAGCTGATCAAATTAGATCATTAAGCATTCAATATCAACTCAAATAAAACTCTGTTTGGTATCCTTTATCAAATATCCTCCATCACCAAAAAAAGAAGAATGATAACAATATATAATATACTAATCGACTTACTTATAGTCCAAACTGTATAATAATAATCAACAACTACTAACAATCAGTAGGTACAATATCAGATGATAAAGGTTAAACTGAAGGATACCACTTTGAAAACTCAGAGTAAGCAAAAAGTAGAAAAGTCACATATGGTGCTATTAGGGTGTTTATTGCTGCCGTATTAGAGTGAGTTGACGGCTGGTGGTTTTATTAATTGTTTGAGTTTCTTATGTGGCGGTAGCGGTGTGTGCATATTTGTGCGGTATGAGTTGTTTTAGGGTGTTAATCAGCAACATGTGATGGTAACACCACATTTTTTGCAGTATTGTATGCTTATTGTTCTATTTTATACTGCTAACAACTTTATTCCTGTATACACAATCCGGTGGTATCAATATCAGACTTATAACAGACATACCTATACACACCACAACAAATTGCAATAACATATATACAAACAAACAAAAAATGCCATACGGAGACCCTAAATTCACAGTAGTTAATCCAAATCCAGATGTTGATGAAAGTTTACGATCATGCCGTATATCTGATTGGTTAGGTGCAGTGGCTATATCAGGTGGATCATGGGTGTACGGCTACTGCTTCGGAAAACCAACGCGTATACCCTGTGCAAATACCGCCATGGCATTAGGGATGACATGTGCATCAATGATGTTATTACAAAATGGCCGGGCTAGATTGAGAGGGTATAAGGAAAATGAAAGGGAGGTTAAGAAATATGGTGCATGGCCAGTACAGCCAGAGTTACGGGGTGTTGTTAGTGGTACTACACGATTTCCTATTGCTACTGGAAAAACTAGTGAGGCGACTAGACCTAAATTGAATTGGAATAATTATGATTAAGAGATTAAATGAATTAGAGATGTGATGTATGAGTATTAAAGAAGAGGTATGCACCAGTTGGGAGGGGATTGGAATGATTTGGAATAACTTATGTAATTTTAGTAGCTAGAAGTTGGAGGGGAGTTGATATTGATTTGGGGTGATTACTATTGAATGTGGGAAGGGAAAATCTACTACTAGCATTTAGTGGTAGACTTGTTAAATTAGTTGCCTCTATTCCTACAGTAATGCCGTTATTTATAAATACATAGTTACCATTGCTAACTCGTATGTCTGTTGGCAGCAGAAGATTATTTGATATCACAACTTTAGACACAGCCGATACATACTAAGCTTGTCTTGTGTGACTGTGGGGTAGATATTGATGAGCTCGTTATGACTGTGGGGTAGATTAGTATGTTTTCTCTTATTCCCTTTGCATTTCTCTGATTGCACAGGGTCGGTTGTGTATTCCTTAATCACTGCGGTAGCGTGTGGATGATGGCAGTAAAGTGTGCTTTTCTTTTGATTCTTTCTCAACTGTCTTGTAATGACTAATGAGGAGTGAATGAGGTACTCCTGTGCTTGATTGTTTGAGGTGAACAATCATGGGACTTGCTGGATTTCACAGGGCAAAAAGATCGTTTGTTGCCTGTACAATTGTTCATTTATTATTCCTTATATATGCAAACCTAGCAAGACAATTATTCCTAAGCTCATAAGAAATATAATAATAACTATTTCTTGCCACCATTTCCTCCACCGTCTTTTAGCTCATCAGTCAACTCCTCGTGATAACTATCATACGCCGTAGCTGCTTCCTCCGAGGCTCTCTGACTAACCTTCAATTTAAACATTGCCACACTTTGACATTTCTTAGCATGATCATTCGCTTCCATATAACGAGGATCATTCTCATTATTCTGACATTGGGCAAGTATAGCCTTAGCTTGAGCGAAGGCATCTTCCATATCCTTGAAGGCATTGGATGCCTCGGTCATGGCCATTGTTGCTACCTGTTGTTTGAAAACGGCCTGTGATCGATCAGTAGTAGCTCCTCCTCCATCCCCAGGAGCAGCGGCTCCTGTCGTCAATGGTGTGGCGGTGTTGGTTTGATTCCTCTTTTTACTGGGAAGAGGAAGCGGTGCTTGCGTCGAAAAGTTACCCCCTTGAGCAAGGACGTTATTATACATTCCATTCGAATTATTAGCACCTGCAGCAGGGGGGTACCCCCAACCCCCCATACCGCCATATCCAGCCATCATTGGATTCATTTGAGGTTGGGACATGAGCATATTACTCACGGGGTCATGACCATAGGCATTCCCACCCATCATCATTCCTCCCTGTGACATGTTATTCATGGCATTGAACTGACTTGCCATGAGATGATCATACTGACTCATACCCTGTCCTGCTTGTTGTTGACCTTGATTGAAGTACTGTTGTTGATTCTGCTGCATTTGTGAAGAAGTTAAATTAGATGACGGATTGGTCAATAAACTATCTTCCCCTTCACTCCGTCTCTTCTTGGACTTCTTCTTATTATGTACTGTTGGCGGCTCATTAGATCCAACACCACCACTCCCAACAATACTACCTCTCTTTCTCTTATCAGGTGATCCAGCATTAGTAGTAGTCAATGTAGTAGTATCATAATTATTCCTTGAACCTCTTTTTAATCCACCATTTTTTAATAATGGTTTTAATATCCGTTTCCGTGCATTATTAAACCAATGTTTCAACTGTGTCTTGTCTAATCCAGTCTGTTCCATTAACATTTCCGATTCACCCTGATTGGGATATGGATTATCCATATGTTCAGGACTTAGTAACCATTCTTTCAGTATTGCTACTGTTTCAGGTTTTAATTGTGGACGTTTGGCTGGTCGGTATTGTGTGGCGCCGTTGAATAATCCATAGTATGGAGTATTATTACCTAATGCTAATTGTTGTTCTAATCCAAATCGCTGTTGATCTGCATTTAATGGTTTAATTTCTAATCCATTACAGGTACCGCCGCCTTTACTGCAATGGTAGGATACTGCCTCGGGTGTTGCGCGTAGGTATCGTGCACATTCAGTTTGTGTACGGAATCTTGCAATGATTGTATTGTTATGATGTACTTCTACTGCCTTGTCGGTCTTTTGACGATTGGCAAGTTGTTGAGACAGTGCTGATGCTGCTGATGATAATGACGACCTTTGTCTTGCGTATAATTCGGATGGATGTGGTAAGGGTGATGATTCTGTTTGTATAGAATTGGTTAAGCTGTTGTTACGGGATGCAGCTGCAGCAGCATCTGCTGAGCCTTCTTGATATTGATGTTGAGAGTTATTACTAAGTGCACTCATATCACTCTCCTGTTTTAGCAATGGTTTCGATGTGTCACTGACCTTCGCCATATCTTGTACTGCTGGTTGAATTATTAATTGTTGTTTTGTGTATTGTGGGATACCTGTGGTATTAGTAGCCGCGATTGATTGATTCATATATTGTTGTTGACGACCTTGGAAGTATCGTGGTACACCCAATGGGGTATGATGAGGAATGGGCAGTGGTTGATGATGATGCACAGGAGGAGGAGGGTAGGTTAGCCCAGGTTTCTTGCTTGGGGATGTATTGATAGATGGACGAGGGAGAGCGGGAGTTTCTGTTGCAGTAGTTTTACGACCAAGGAATCTATCAAAGTTGGGAGGTGATAGATCGTCGTCTTTATTGATAGGAGATGATTTAGCAGGTAATAAATCTCCCACGTCGTCGAGGGCTGAAGATAATATCCAATCCTTATTACTCATGTGTCGTTAAGTAGTTCTGCTGTTGTGCTGGCGCGGAGAGAGATATAGATGGAGCAAGAGACTATTGCAATGATGCCAATGCTGTTTATGTGCGTCCACGCCTCATCCTTTTACTTACTGCTTTACGATCTCTAATCACTATTTCTACTCATATTAATCACTAGTACTATTTCTGGCAGAGTCTCCCATTGTGTCGCATCAGTGAGAAGGTTTAGAGTTCTCACCCCCCAGGCCTTAAGTCTATAGATGCCTTACCATACTTAACCTTACTTATGTTATATAATGTGAATCCACTCTAGAGGATGCTAATAGATGCGATGCAATTGTGATGGAGAGGAAGGTGAAGCAGTTAAACCTCTCTAGAAACAAGGTATGAGTCTATAAGCACTTAATAGGGGGTTCCGTCTTGTGCGATGCTGATACGAGCTCAATCTTTCTTACATCCCACTGCGGCAGTACGATTGATAATATGCAGATAAGCCCATGTAAAACAAAATGATGGTTGGACACATGATAAGGCCGCTGCACCATCAACCTCACGCAATAGCACGCAATGCAGAGAGGATAGATTGCTTTGTCTGTGGTACTACTGACTGAATATATCCCTCATCCTTTCACTCATAACTCAACTTTCTTTCAAACCAATATCTGAAGTGAAAAGTATAGTATCAAGAGACAAATAAGAGTTACACTCTTCACATTTTGTTCATGTTCCTCGGACAGTAGCTTTTCTTCTTCGTCAGCTGCACTCAAGTTGGAAGCTTTAGCTGTATATTGTAATTGATATTGTTTGTTCCTCTCATTCCAGACATCATGTCATCGAAAGAAAAACATACTAAAATACTCTGCAAAGTATGACAGTGATACATTCAATAGAAGAAGTCGGAGCAAGGCAACTTTTGATGCTTTTGTTGGGTATGGTGCTAACTCGATGAAGCTGTTCAACTTTGGCATTCTTCCTGAGATGCATACAATGCATAACAGGAATATAGAGCACACTGAAAGACAGAGTTGTCGGCTCTCGACGAATCCAATCGAAAATGGTTTACCACTGTGATTCACCATTGTAGTAACAGCTGCTTGGAAGATTGACATGATGAACACATTATTGGCAATATAATTTGGTTGGAATGGAGTACGTTTAAAGAAACTCTTTGGTACGGAATCAGTATCAGAGTGTAGACTTGTATTTGACGAGCTACCAACTAACGTTGTCAATAAACCACCAACTGATGGGCTCTTGTCATCATTTGACCATTTGATACTAAATCCCTTGTGAGGAGGTATTGTTGGGTACTTTGACTCAAGATGCTTTCCCGTGTTGACTGCACATGTCAAAGTTACGATGTGTATTATTGCTTGCAAAACTGTAGATACTACCTCTGCAGGATGAAATGGAGATTTAGATGGCCGGGCACCTGCTACCAATTTGGGCCGAGGTGATGATAAAGCCGTAAATGATGCGTTGTCAGTATACACACTACTCCATAGCTCTATTTGCCACATTATCTTTCCATATCGCAAACCATTTTTATACAATGTAGCAAGATTGTAACTTGTTAGTATACAGTTCAAAGCTACCGTGCGATAGATGGCAATACAACATGCTGCAGATGAGATTCCTGTTCGCAATATACTTTCAACTCCACTAATACATGGTCGCAGGAGAGTAAAGCTACTAGCAAGACAACTTTCTCCAGCTTGTATTTCGTCTGATATTTCATGAAGTTCATTTTCAGTGTTTGATTTGCTTTCCATAGACTGTCTGAGGCGGTCTTCTTGTGCCAGTATCTTTGCAGCGGCAGTTCCGCCTTTTCTCATGTCTCTAAATCGCTGAATTTCGACTTTGATTGAATCGATGCCAATATCAAACACTGTGGTATGCTGCGGCAGGCCATTATTTTCATTCTCTAGCCGACAAATGCCTTTATTAATGCCATCTCGTATCCTAGCAATTGATGCTTCTACTGAATCTCCAATCCCAGCTTGATCGAGGGATGATGGAGAAGAGGTCATACCATTACTACTATTAAGACGCCGCTTGAGTCGCTCCTTACGCCTTATATCTTCAGTGTCTTCCTCGACTACCTCTTGCCCAAAGCCACCCAACATGGCGACGGATACTGATGCTTGTTGCATAGCCTTAATATCATTAACTCCATCGCCACACATGAGGGTTTGTCTGTTGCATGAGTTTTTAAGCCAGTGAACAAACAAACTCTTATCATTCGGAGACGCACTTGCAACCACTTTTGTTTGAGGCAATACATATTGCTTAACGTATTGAGTTGCTTTGCTTGGTTTCACCTTTGCTGATAGAAGACTATTGATTGCGTTACCAGTAACAACTAAGACTGATTCACCACTCTCAACCTGTCTTTGAACTCTCTTTGCAGTTTTCAACGAGAAATGTCTTGCCTTGCTATCAATTTTCCAGACTAATCTAGAGTTGTCCGTCTTTAATAGACATGTTTGTTTGCCTTTTGTAATGTCAGCTTTACTGGCCATGGCAAGCGATGCATACGGCTCGTCACCTGTTAGCATAATCACATCAATCTCACTATCTTTGAGATCATTAACAACTCGTGAACTTGACACTCGCATGGGTGCATTAAAGCAAGCAAAGCCCGCAAACATCATTTCTTTTCTATTCAGTAATGTTGAATGTTCCATCTCGATATCATTTCTGACTACCTCAGATCTTGCAAGCCTTCGTGCTTTGTGTATACTAGTATCGAGAGTCTTCTTGCTCTCGTTTTTGGGTAAACCAGAAGGAAACAAGAGCTCTGTCAAGCTTGTTCTCGAGACATCTAATGCTCCAAGACTTATAGTACGAAAGCCTTTCTTTCCGAGCCGTTTCACTTTACTATCATACCAAGATTGTTGTTTCTCTTCTCCATCTTCATTATCAACAAGGTCACTAACCTTGCTCGGTGATCCTTTAACTACAACAAATAGTTGATAAGCACCATCTTCACCTTTAACCAATACAATAGCACTTGACATCTTTGTCGTTGGATCGAAAGGAAAGGTTCGAATTTGCCACAGCTTTACACTATCATCATTTGATACTGCACTCTTCTCGTGTGAGTTATACTGCCACTTAGTGCTTTGAAGGCATGCAAGATCCAAAGGGTCGCCAATTAAACTTGTTTTCCCCTCGTCATCAGCCATTCCAATCAGACTGTGACTTCCAGCGAGTACTATTTGTGATAACGAAGAGAAGTCTTTACTGTGTTGTTTGTCAGGAGGGTAAATAATAGATGTTAGTGATTGAGTATCAGCCGTTAAGGTACCCGTCTTGTCGAAGACAACTGTATCTATTTGTGAAGACTCAATCAGTGCCTCTGTATTTGAATTGACTACATTATACATCTCTCGAAGATTGTTAGCGCAAGTATGAGCTGATGCAGATAGGGATGGAGGCAAGTCCGACGGTACTGATGCAATCAAGATGCGAGTACACTTTTAAATGAAACATGACACGACAATGGGATAAATGAACAATCAGTATATATATGACACGAAAGCAGAGCAATCAAGATAACCCAACAGCTTACCTGTACAATCAATTTTAAGACCGAAGGATGTCTGGTATCTGAAGTATTTTCCAGTAGCAAAAAGACACAAGCCCCGATTGCAAATAATGCAAGACTTCCGATAAGTTTCATAGACTCTGCATCACTTTTTCGACCTGAAATACTCGTGTTTGCTCTACTTTTGAGTAATGATTGTATAATTTCGCCCCGAGATGAATAAGCACCAGAACGAAGAGCTAGGAATAGTGCCGGGTCGTTTGTGAATGGCAGAGGTGGCAAGTCAAACCTTGTACTCAAACTTGAATCATCAGCAGTATCTTCGTCGCAAGTAGAACTGTATAAAAGCTTTGTACCAGAGAATATACAGCTATTGCGATGAATTCCGCTCATATCTAACTTTGTACAATCATTGACTGTCTCAGAGTCAGCAGTAAACTCTAAAGGCACCTTGGCTTGGGGTACACTCTCGCCTGTTAGTGCTGCCTCCTCTGTCACACAGGTACCATCCAAAAGTAAAGCATCTACAGGTATAGGCAAGGAAGAACCATGTTGTTTGCTGTCAGCTGGTGCAATTACAAACAAATCTCCAGGCAGCAACTCTTTTGGAGATACTTGAGTCCAATCTGTATTAACAGTTTCTCCCTCTTCCGATTCTACAGGACGCAACGCCCAGAATCTGCTAGCTTCATTGGCATCATCAGAGCTTTTATCTAATTCTTTTACTTCCTCTGCTAGATGCTTAGCAGTAGCAATACTTCGATTAGCATCACTTAAATGTTGAAAAGCAAGTCTAACTAGATTGACAAGTGCTCTACCAATACTTTCTTCCTCTACCAAAGATAGTAGTTTACCCAGTAATTGTAATGAGATTAGTGGAGATGTTAATCGTTGGACAAATGCATCTCGCAGTGATGGCACTGGAATAGATATGTCTGCATATGGCAAATATCGTTCTTGTGCATACTCGAGCTGTGCATTTGATTGAAGTCCAAGACTAGCTGTATCCTGTAGGCGTGACAGTGGTGCTTTGTGAAGAGTTGGACCACCACTGACAATACATTGAGATTGACTTGGATCATAATAGTATCGTGAGTTGTTCAGCTCGAAGTAATACCGTCTTGGATGTTGTAGATGCTTATCGTCTTCGGTTCTATCATCATTGTATCCATGAGAGCAAAGTAGAGGACAGATTATAGATTTCTTTGTCTCCTTATCGTGCACCAATACTGATGGATCCTTCTTTGATTTTGAAGTAGCATAGTATGAATCAATATTGTTGGTATCTTCAAACCATTGTTGCAGTGCATACGATGCATCGTTTATGTGTTGTTTATCTTTCTTTACATCAATTTGTTGTAGTTAAAGGATCACCGAGCAAGGTTAGTGACCTTGTTGATAATGAAGATGGAGAAGAGAAACAACAATCTTGGTATGATAGTAAAGTGAAACGGCTCGGAAAGA